>Ga0129308_1000023_pt1 | contig 298397 bp, 224 predicted proteins | sample L827metagenome_FD_94440 | JGI IMG/M metagenome (GOLD analysis project Ga0129308, IMG submission 94440) | Ring-tailed lemur group fecal microbial communities from Wisconsin, USA - L827 metagenome | ecosystem: Host-associated > Mammals > Digestive system > Large intestine > Fecal | place: USA... | reverse complement strand
TAATATTTAAAAGGTTAAATATGACTAATGTTTACTTTTTAAGATAAAGCTTCCATCCTTTATGTAGTGTATTAATAAAATAATTAAATTACATTTGTAATCTATGTACATGAGTTCTCGTAGGACTTATCCTTTTTAAAACAAAGTCTCCGCCAAATACTAAAACCATATCCACTTTTTAATTACCTTTGTAGAACTACATTATTAATTTGAACTATGGACTGGACCCAATTATTATCAGGTAAACGCTTTGGAATGGAAGAGTATCACGAACGTAAACACGAACGTACCGACTTCCAGCGGGATTATGACCGTTTAATTTTCTCCTCCCCTTTCCGCAGATTACAGAACAAAACGCAAGTGTTCCCCTTGCCGGGAAGTATTTTTGTACACAACCGTTTGACACACAGTCTTGAAGTATCCTGTGTAGGCCGTTCATTAGGTAATAATGTAGCCAAAGGATTGATGCAGAAGTATCCCGACGGAAGTATCAATTTCCCGGAAATAGGCTCTATTGTTTCTGCCGCTTGCCTGGCCCACGATATGGGGAATCCCCCCTTCGGGCATTCCGGAGAAAGGGCTATCTCCGCTTATTTTCTGGAAGGAAACGGTAGCTATCTGGAAAGCGAGATCCGATCAGCCGGAGGACGCTGGGAAGATTTTCTTCATTTTGAAGGAAACGCTAATGCGATACGCTTGCTTACCCATCAGTTCATCGGAAGACGAAAAGGTGGATTTGCTTTAACATACAGCACATTAGCTTCTATCGTCAAATATCCTTATGCATCAGTTTATTCAGGCAAAAAAGGGAAATTCGGCTTTTTCCAGTCTGAAGAAGAGACTTATATGCGTATCGCTACAGAGCTCGGCATAAATCGTAACCCGGAAGATAATAACAAGTTCGTCCGTTATCCATTAGTTTACCTGGTAGAAGCCGCCGACGATATCTGTTACCAGATCATGGATATAGAAGATGCATGCAAACTTCATATCCTGACCACCGAAGAGGCTATCCAGCTGCTACTAAACTTTTTTGAAGGAGAACGATTGGATCATATCACCCGTGTTATGAAAATGGTGGACGACACAAACGAACAGATCGCTTATCTCCGCTCTTGCATTATCGGACTTCTGGTAGATGAATGTTCACGCGTTTTTCTTGAAAATGAACAAGGTATACTTGACGGAACTTATAACGCCCCGCTAATAGAGCAGATCGGCGAACAGGCCAAAGATGCGTATGCGGCTTGTTCTAAAACGGCCTACAAAAAGATTTACCGCGCAAAAGAAGTACTGGACATAGAACTGGCGGGTTACCATATTTTCAGTCATCTGATCGACAGCCTGACAGAAGCGGTGATGAACCAAAGTCATGCATACAGTAAGCTATTACTGCAACGTATTCCGGAACAATACGATACAAACGCACCGACAACTTATGGGAAAATACAATGTGTACTCGATTATATTTCAGGTATGACCGATGTATATGCACTCGACCTTTACCGTAAGATCACAGGCATGAGCCTGCCGGCTGTTTAATAGTCTTCCCGATATTTACTTTCCTCTTTATCCTCCAGGATACTGAGGTAGCTCTTATAGCGGGATTCACTGATATAATGTTCTTCAAGTGCCTGCAACACTGCACAACCCGGTTCGTGCCGATGGGAGCAATTACTGAATTTGCAATCTTCGGAAAACTTGAATATTTCGGGGAAATAGTGGGAAATCTCTGCTGTTTCCATTTCGATCGTTCCAAATCCTTTGATCCCCGGAGTGTCGATCAGGTAGCCGCCTTCCGGCAACGGGATCATTTCAGAAAAGGTGGTGGTATGCATTCCTTTATTATGATATTCGGAAATATCACCAGTCCGAAGATTCACCCCCGGAACCAGTTTATTGATTATAGTCGATTTACCGACTCCCGAATGCCCCGATAAAAGAGTTATCTTATCTCTCAAATCATCTCTAAGCGCATCGAGTCCTTCTTCCGTCTTGGCACAGAGAGTGGAACAAGGATAACCGATCGTCGTATATAAATTGATCAAAGCATCCAGATATTCTTTATCCTCTCCCTTGTAACGATCGATCTTGTTGAAAACCAATTTGACCGGCACGCGGTAAGCCTCTGCCGTAGCCAGAAAACGGTCGATAAAAACCGTGGTAGTGACAGGATAATTAACAGTCACGATCAGCATAGCCTGATCCAGGTTGGCAGCAATAATATGAGACTGTTTGGATAGATTGGAGGCCCGGCGGATAATATAATTCTTCCGGTCTTCGATCTCGGTAATAAAGGCAGTTCCTTCATTATTGATATTGATATCAACCCGGTCACCGACAGAGACGGGATTCGTGCTGCGGATATCTTTCAAACGAAAATTTCCTTTTACTTTACTTTCCACATCACGTCCGTCATCGGTACGTACGGTATACCAGCTACCTGTATTCTTTATTACCAGTCCTTTCATTCTCTATTTATTATCTTATAAAAAAAGAAGGGCGAAAAATGTTTCGCCCCTACAAGTTAAACTGTCATTATTTCTTTTTCTTTAGCAGCGTAGAGGTCATCTACCTTTTTGATAAACTTATCATGTATCTTCTGAACTTCTGCTTCCGTATCTTTTGCCACATCTTCAGGAGTTCCGTCGGCTTTCACACTTTTCTTTATCGATTCGATAGCATCGCGACGTGCATTACGGATACTGATCTTTGCCGTTTCAGCTTCCTGTTTGGATTGTTTTGCCAAATTACGACGACGTTCTTCCGTCAACGGAGGAATACCCAAACGAATCACTTCACCGTTATTTTCCGGAGTGATACCTATTTCAGAATTCATGATCGCTTTCTCAATCTCTTTGATAAGCGGCTTTTCCCAGGGAGTGATAATAATCGTTTTTGCATCCGGAGTAGTAACTGAAGCCACATTTGTCAGAGGAACAAGACCTCCATAATAAGGGACCTTCACTCCGTCAAGAATCTTCGGATTAGCCTTTCCGGCACGGATATGAGCTAACTGTTCGTCAAGATAATCGATTGCGAACGACATTTTCTCTTCTGCTGACTTTACATACTGCTTGATATCTGCCATAACTGATTGATATTTTGTTTTCTGTTTTTTCGATAAACAAAAGTAGTAAAGTTTTTGAACCTGACAAACAAGAACAAAATGATTCGGTATCTTTTCAGGTTTCCTACCATGTTTTTTGAATTACCACGCATACTAATTCCAATTACTCCGGCGACTAATCAGCGGTTGATAACCGTCAGCCGCATGGCTGATAATTATCGACCGATTGGCTGACAATCATCAACCGTATGGCCCACAATTATCAGCCGCTAAAAAGTAAAGGATGTCCTGTCCTGAAATAAGTTGACAAAACACCACGGTAAACTTATGTCAGAATAGGATATAAATGATCAGTTATCTCAAAGGAAACACATATTTTTGAAAAAGCAACATTAAAATATAGAGTTTTTATATAAAAACTATTTGAATTAGTCTGTACAGAACTTGGAACATTTGATAAAATGAATTTTCCGTCTGCATCAGCGATTGTTCCTATATTCGTTCCTTTTATCAATACGGTTGCTCCCTGGATGGGCTCGCTGTCTTCTTCTGAGAATACAGTACCATTTACTGTGATTTTTTGCGCAAGAGCCAGAACAATACTAGCTAAAAGGCTATCTAACAACAATATAAGTTTTTTTCATAATGGATAATTAGAGTTTAATATGCTGTTTCCTGATTTGTTTTTCAAGGAATTACTAGTGTGACCTCTTTCTATATGCAAATAGAATGAATTTTATAAAAACAAATTTAAATTTACAAAATGATGTTTTATAACGCGTTTTACTTACCATCTTTCATTTTCTACCCTATTGGTATAGCTCTATTTTTTGATGCTATAAAAAGCAAGTTATATATGAGATATAATCAGGGTATTGAATTTAAATGTTCCAAGTTCTGCACAGACTCTGGTTGTCTCATTTTTAGGTATGCATCCCTGATGGGGTCGCCTATTGCCGGTTCAACAAGATCAAACATCCACAAAGATATCCTGAACGCCTGGTCGGAAGACAACCAGACATCCAATATACCACGTTGGCAATATGCAGACACCAATACAACGAGTTCCTCCGACCGTTGGTTAACAGATGCCAGCTGGCTAACTTTACAAAATATCAATCTGGGATATACGCTCCCCACTAAACTGGTTAAAACTTTATACCTTAACAAGGTACGTGTCTATGCAGCGGGCGACAACCTCTTCTACTGGTCAAAACGAAAAGGTTTCGATCCTCGTAGCTATTTCGATGGTACCCCGTCCGGATTATCCTACTCGCCTGTCCGGAGTATTTCAGGAGGCATAAATGTCCAGTTCTAATTTGAAAACGAAGTAAAGATGAAAAAAATATCTATAAAAACAACCGCTTTTTGTACAGCGGCAACTTTATTAAGCAGCTGTATCGAAGAGACATTCCCAACAGATGTCGCTTCAACGGAACAAGTAGCAAAGTCGACCACGGCACTGAAAGCCCAGGCACGCGACAGCAGCCCATATGAATGCATATAATATTCTGAACAGTACCAGTGCCGGAGCTACAGATTACGGCTATCCTACCATTATGATCTCGCGGGATGTTATGTGTAACGACTTCCCGGTCAGCAAAACAGGAACGGAGCCAGCAAATTCACAGGTTCGGTATTAGTTGTCAGCTGGGAAGTTGCCATCAAAGATGCAACATTCAAATTCGGCTCCCTCTTCCCGGCATTCAAACAAGATATCCTGCAAATGGAAGGTACGAACAAATATAAGATCACCAACTATCTGAATTCCGGTACTGATTTGGTATTTACATTAGATGCCACCACGAATGTTATCACACCTGTAGGTGGCTATCAATCGAGTGCAACAGCCTGGTATTTCTATAATAATGATACGGAAAAATCCCTATCCCATGCTACCCTACCGGATCTGAGATTTCCATCAATTCGTTCTACCTGTATTTAGGAGCAAGTTATACTTACCTGAATCTAAAGACAAAGAAAGGACTTTTATTTGTATGAATCTTACAGGTCCATCAGGCTGATTTCAATTTCGGGCAAAGGAATATCAAATACAATACACCTATACTCAACACGATCACAGCACCCAGTTGGGAAGCCATCGCATCCGAAAGGAGCCCCATGAACAGAGGGAAAATTGTTCCTCCAAACAATCCCATAATCATCAAGCCAGATATTTCATTCTTCCGTTGCGGCATCGATTGGATAGCCTGAGAAAAGATGATCGAGAATACATTGGAGTTCCCTAATCCGATCAATCCTATACATATATATATGATATCTTTGCTCTGGAAAATGGATAGTCCGACCATAGCCGCAGCCATCATCATCACACTGATCCCGAAAAACAACTTTGCCGACATACGACTCAGGATAATTGCTCCGAGGAAACAACCGGCCGTACGGAAGATAAAATAAAGACTGGTTGCGAACGAAGCATCATGAAGTCCCATTCCGAGACGTTCCATCAGTATCTTCGGTGCTGTCGTGTTCGTACCGACATCGATACCGACATGACACATGATCCCGATAAAGCATAATAAGATGAAGGGCTTACCCAACAAGGCAAAACATTCGCTGAATGTAGAAGGTTTCCCTTCCGGTTTCTCTTCTTCTATCTGCATTGCTCCCAGCAACAGGATAGCGATGACCGCAATGACCATATAGACCGGGAATAACACACGCCATCCCAGGCCGAACGAAGGAATTGCTGCCGTTGCCCCCCACATAGCGATATACGGTGCAAGGAAAGAGGCGATTGCCTTTACAAACTGACCGAAAGTTAGGCTACTGGCCAGTTTATCCCCTCGTATCACATTTGAAAGCAATGGGTTAAGTGACGTCTGCATCAATGCATTGCCGATACCCAGCAGCGAAAAGGAAATAAGCATCAGCGTATAACCATCGCCAAAAATGGGCAGAAGTAAAGAAAAGAAAGTGACAACCAGGCTTAATAATACAGTCTTCTTCCGCCCGATACGGTTCATCAGCATTCCTGTCGGAACAGAGAAAATAAGAAACCAGAAGAAAACCAGAGAGGGGAAGATATTAGCTTCCGAATCGGTCAACCCGAGGTCTGCCTTTACATAATTAGAGGCAATACCCACCAAATCCACAAATCCCATAGCGAAAAACGCCAGCATGATCGGGATCAACTTTATATAGAGTCCTTTTTCTTTCATAATCAGTCTTTATTAGGATAAGGAGGCCATGCACCTTCCCGGGTACAAACAAATGCGGCCGTTTCTACAGCGATCTGATGAGCTTCACGCAAGGATTTCCCGGTTAACAGGGAGTAAACAAACGCACCGGAGAAGGAGTCACCGGCACCGACCGTATCGACCACCTCAATTTTAGGTGTCGGGATAGTAGACTGCTCATCCGGCGAATAGATAGAACTGAATGCACTGCCTGCCGTCAGAATGACATATTTCAGATTATATTTCCGCAGCATCTTGCGACAGACCTCTTCATCCGAGCCCTCCAAATCACACATGCCACGAAGTAAAACCAGTTCTTCATCATTCACTTTAAATACATTCGCTTTGTGGAGCAATGTTTCTATCAGTTCTTTTGAATAGTACAACTGACGGATATTGATATCGAAAAAGCGCAGGGCTTCTTCACGGGCATACGTCAATAAAGATAAAATAGTGTCTTTGGATACCTGTGAACGCAAAGCCAATGTACCGAAACAAATGGCATCTGCTTTCTTTACCAGATCGATCGACTCCTGGGTCAGAGGAATATGATCCCAGGCTACACCTTCAATGATCGTATAGGTCGGAATGCCTTCTTTCAATTCGACCATCACACTTCCGGTCGGATATTCCACGATTCCCAGGCTGTTGGAGATATGGTTCTTTTCCAACTCCTGAACAATTTCCGTACCGGACAGATCATTCCCGACAGCACTGATCGCATATCCCTCCGCTCCCATCTGCGTGGCATGATAGACAAAGTTGATCGGGGCACCTCCGGCTCTTTTTCCGGTGGGCAAAACATCCCAAAGTAACTCACCGATACCGACTACTACTGGTTTATTCTTTTCCATGATTTTATATTTTATTTATTCCAAATAGACTGAAGTTCATAAACTTCCAGGTTCTTCACCTGTATATTATTTCCCCAGAAACGGAAACCGTCTTTATTATTCGGATCAACCCTTCTTTCCATCGAATAGGAATAGGCACCTCCGTCCACAAACACCTCTACGGAAGTCCTGTCCAGAATAATATCAACGGAAATCTCCATGCTGGTCATATCTTCCGGAGAATAAAAGACTCCGTTCACTTTATTAAAATTCATATCATAATCCAACAGATTCTGTCCATACAGGCTCAATCCGGCATTGGTGGCATGTGACAAAGACAAAGTCGTACGAATACGAAGACTGCCGGTATGATTGTAAGGTTGCAATAACTCTCCGGCTTTTTCTGCCGACAGATCTTTCCACTGTCCTTTCGCTATTTGAAGGGCCTCCAATTCCTTTATCGGCTCACTGAATAAACGAATGCCATCCTTTGTCGTCCGCAGAGATAAAACCGTAGGCAACAACATGGTTCCGTTAAACGGCATTCCCGGATAAGAAATCCGTCCCCAGCCAATCTGTATCCTGCGTCCGTCGCCGGAAGGAATATTGGTAAATGTCTGGGCAGCATAGATCTTCCGGTTGAATAATAATACTTACCCGATTCCGGCATGAAAATCCTGCCATCAAATGAACCGATCATATAAGTACCGGAAGCTCCGTACATCACCCATTTCTTATTACCGGTAACTCCATCGACCGGTAACTCGAATAATTCGGGACATTCCCTTTATTGAAACCAGCCGTATTCTTATAATCGATCACAGCCGATCCTGAAAACATGGTTCCATGTTCGTCCGGGAATAAAGCGATGGGTAACTCTTCCCAATGGATCAGGTCTTTGCTTACAGCATGCCCCCAATGCATATTTCCCCAGTCGCGCTCATAAGGATTATGTTGATAAAACAGATGATACTCGCCTTCATAATAAATCAAACCGTTCGGGTCGTTATTCCATCCCCGGCGTTGAGTATAATGTATTTGCGGACGATTCGTCTCTTTATAAAGACTATCCTGCCCGGCTATTTCATCTGCCTGATAGATCTTATCCATACCGGCGGCATCTCCGCGATAAGATATTTTTATCTGCTTCCCCTTGAAAGAAGATACATCACAAAACACCCAGTAATCCGGCTCTGCCGATGCCAGCCGGATATCAAAAGAACGGACAGGCTTTCCATCTACAGCCAAAGTCATCACAGCCCGTTCTTTCTGATGAGAAACCGGAAGATTCAGATATTTCTTCGTAATTTTCAGTGTAAGATCTTCGGCGTTCATACTTCCCGAAAGAGTAAACGCCATAACTAATAAAGTTAACAATTTACCGTAATTCATACTGTTTTCATGTTATTAAATTATACTCAAAGTGTATGGCAAAAGTATGATATACTTATAAAATAGACGATAACAAATCACACATAAACTATTACAAACGTCGCTTTACACTGAAAAAAGACGATTTTCTTTTCTAAAGAGCCAGTTTATACAACGTCAGTGAATCTACTTTATACGAACCGTCCTTACTGTAAAAATGCAGGCTATTGTAAGGAATATTCGGGAAAACAAGATTCGTCATGGCTACCTTTCCGCCATCCAAAAATATTTCAACGGAACATTTATCCACATAAATCCGGAGCGAATGGTCCTTGGCAGCAGATAAGGGTCCCCAGGTTGCCAAAGCAAAGTCGTCGACATAATTTATAGAATTGACGATACGGTTGTCATGTGCCTCCTTTTCATGAGGGACGCTATTCTTCCCAAAATCAACAATACCGCTATGCACCCTGTCCATGACCAGTTTCTTTGCTGCCTGGTCCAGATAAATATCCACATATTCTCCTTTTTCATTCATTAGTTTAAAACCAGCCATCCCGACACCTGTAACAGATACATTCATATTTATCTCGAATGCGCCATCATTTCCGGCAAATAAAGTATCTATTTCAACTTCTTTATCCGCTTCCACTGCAAAAGCCGGGATCTCCTTCTTTTCTTTGCGGATGGCTTCCAGTTCCCTGGCTGGATTAACTGCCAGATACAAGTCTTTACCTTCCGAATACATAGATAATTCACGCGGTAACGCATTCGCACTGCGGTATTGCTGGGTAGGAATAATATTTGCATATTGCCAGTTACTCATCCAGGGCACGGCAATAACACGGTCGACCATATTCGAGAAACAAACGGTTGCATAATGGTCTTTGCCCCAATCCATCCATTTAACTACTTTCGGCTTGGTATCGCAGATAAAATCGGTCCCGTTAAAGTCACCGACAAAATACTGGGTGGCAGAACCGCCGAACAGGCAACCCGGATTAATATTCACGATCAACGCCCATTTCTTGTTATTCACATCGCCGTTTACCGGTAACTGAACCATGTCGGGACATTCGAACTGGCTGGGTTGCATGCCATACCCATTACCGAAAGCACTCATATATGTCCAATCTTTCAAATCTTTGGAAGAATAAAAACGCATCTCTTTATCGGCAGAAACGATCATTACCCATTTTTCTTCCGGTGCATACCAGAACACTTTCGGGTCGCGAAAATCCTTCAAGCCATCAAAAGGAGTAAGGACAGGATTCTTCTCATACTTAGTGAATGTCCGGCCGTTGTCACTACTGTGGGCCATACATTGTATCTGACCGTTCTTATCACTGGCAGACGTATAGAAAGAGACGATTTCGCCTGCACCGTAACCGGCCGTATTACCGTTATCCACTACAGAACTGCCGGAGAAGATATGTCCCATCGTATCACGTGCAAGGGCTAACGGAAGATGTTCCCAATGGATAAGGTCGCGGCTGACGGAGTGGCCCCAATGCATATTCCCCCATACCGAACCATACGGATTATACTGGAAATAAAGATGATATTCTCCATCCTTGTAGACCAGGCCGTTTGCATCATTCATCCAGCCGTATAAAGGAGTATGGTGGTAGAGCGGGCGAAACTTGTCCCGATTGGTCGTATCGAACGTATCCGATAATTTCATTTCCTTCCAGCAGACAGCATCTTTCGGTGTTTTCCTGATACAGACAACCGCCTCTTTGGCTCCTGCCGGTAATTCGAAGGGAACGAAATAGTCCGTCTTTTCTTTCGCAAGCCGAACATCCATATCGGTGTCGGCCGGATCGCCCGTAACAAGACATACCTGGCCTTCGGCTGTACGTTCTTCTACCGGCAACAAAAGATATTTTGCCGGATTTGTTATATGAACAAGTGTCAGCGTATCCCCCTGCTGTTCAAGTGTAAATTCTTCTTTGTTTCCAGACTGGCAGGCTACCAGGCTCAATGATACGGCACATCCCATAAAGAAACTTCTGCTCATGTTCAATATTTTCGTTTTCATATATGATAATAGATTAATTGTTAAAATGTAATATTTGCACTAAATTCGACAGTGAAAGGGCGTATATAACTACCCGCCATCCATTGTCCGTTATGTTTGGACGCATCCTCTTTCTTATCCAGCTCCGCACCGGAGATACTACCGCGTGCACCGGTCTGGTTCAGGATATTGACAACTGTTGCTCCGAGGCTCAGATATTTATTTACTTTGTAATTAACGCCACCGAAAGTCTCCCAACGCCCGTTGAAATAATAAGCATTATTGATGTTCGCATAGGTTTTGCTGAAATAACGGGCGCTCAGCCAGACCCGGAAGTCCTTATAGGTATAGCTCGGATCGATTTCAACCAACACTTTCGGTATTTCCGTTACGATATTTCCTGTGGCATTGATACCGGCATAACTGCCGTCGGAAAAGTTCACACCGGTCTCATACTTCTTATAAGTCGGATTCTGGTAAGTGAACAGAAAATGTAAGTCAAACCCTTTGAACAACTTGGCGATCAGGTCGGTCGTCCATCCGATCGTTTTAATATCATAACTTAGTGGTGCTGCATTAATATCATTATTGTTATTGGGATTGATCAAATTCAACGTAGAGTTGTTGTTCGTCTTCCCGATATAGGAAAATAAGGAAGTCAGGCTCAACCAATTGTCATTATAATAAATTCCGGCACGTCCCAAGGGGATGGAAACTTTTTCCACATTCGGCAGTTCGGAAGGAGAAAAACAGGAAATAGCCGGATGCTGCGTATTATAAGTGAAATCGCCGGTAAAACCGAACCGACCGGTCAGTTTATAGGTCAGGGCAAACGTATATACCTGGTTAAACCAGTTATAATCGAAATCCTGCGGTGTGACTGTCCCGGTCTGTCCGTTTTTATTGTAAGTTGCACCTAAATGATAGTTCGGAAAACGCCCCAGTACACTGTCATTTCTCAGGTAAACAGCGGCATTCTGCCCATGCATCTTCTGATATTCGAAACGGGCACCATAATAAATGTTGAATTTATCATTGATATCCCAGTCATGTGTAAAGTAGACTGCCAACTTATTTTCATACCCTTTGTAATACTCGGAAGCATTTTTGTTGAAATCATAATAAACGCCGTCGGTATTCCCTTCCTTGACCAGCCGGTCCGGATATTCTCCGACTGTATGATCGTACATGGTCGTATTGGATGCATAATCGATTTTATAATGCCACTGGTTCAAACCTACCCGCCAGGTTCCGTTTTTATACTCACGGGATAGTTCGGAGGTCAGAAAAGTTTCATCTATATTTCCACGGTTCAGACAAGACATACGACTTTGCACATACCCTTCGTAAGGATTCAGATTTCCTTCCATATCCTTCAGGGAATAGCCGTCTTCGACTGTCTTTTTTGTGATCGACATCGGCGTCTGATAGACATATGAACCTAAAGCGTGGTCATATTTCGCATTCACGATCCATTTCATACCGTTATCCCATTTATAAGCATGATGCAGACTGATCTGATTGCCTTTATTCAAGGTGGCGTCATAGAGATTTGTCTTCTGAAGTTCACCGGTACGCATATCCATGTAAACCATTTCACCGGTAGTAGGCAAATACGAACTGGTTCCCAACTTAAAACCGGGTATTTCCTTTACACCCCCATCACCTACATAAATAAACGGTGCATTTGTTGCTGCATTCGACGGCCAGCGGCTGTTGCTATAATGATAGATCACCGACAACTCACCGCGGTCCTGATTATAACGTTTGGTAACGGCGGCTTTATAGATCTGGGTACGATCCTGATTGGATGCAAAACGGAGCTTGAATGTCCCCGGGTCAAAATCCTGATAGATGCTTCCGCTGTAATACCATCCTTTACCGGCATTGCCACTGATATTCAAATCGAACTGTTGTTTACCGAAATGATTGGTATTATAATTGAGTTTCCCCTGGAACTTTTCCGTTCCCAATTGAGTATGGGAATTTACAGCATATCCAATATTCCCGGTCGTGATAGCTGTTTCCGAAATCTTCAGCAAGCCGACATGCCCCAGGCTACCGTCGCCACGCCAGTGCGTATTTACATTATGAGGATTGGAGCTATAAACCACGGGCAGACCGTTTTCCAGTACATTGACATCGCCACCGGGCAAACCGATCGATATCTCACGGGGACCATTCGCACTGGACGCATTCAGCATCACATTGCGACTATTCGTTTCACTGGACTTTTCCTTATTCACCTGAACGGTATCTTTTATCGCTTCCTGTGCATGTGCTACTGTAATGGTTATACAGCCTGCAAGCATTAATAAGAAAGACTTTTTCATGGCAATCATGGCAACTGTTTTCATATAGAATGTTTTAATGTTTATTTGCGCTAACAAGTTTACGAAGGCAAATGTAGATGGGTAGAAAACAACTGCATATAACAAAGCAGACCAATCCTTACACATTCGTCACATAGTCCGATTTTCTTTTGCAGAGTATAAAATCTGTAAGACAGATGTGACAAATGTGATAATTTCAGCCAGGGATCATTCCTCAGTATTCTGATATTCTTTGGGAGTAAGATTATAAACAGCCTTGAAACATTTGGTAAAATAGGCAGGAGACGAGAAGCCGGTCTGATAAGCGATCTCATTGATATTGTATTGTCTTTGCCTCAATAGCACGGCCGCTTTACTTAAACGGTAGTTACGAAGGAAATCGACAGGCGTCGTTCCTGTAAGGTCTTTGATCTTCCGGTGAAGATGACCGCGGGAAAGTCCCAGCGTATCACTCAGCCTCTCCACATTAAATTCCGAATCCGCATATATTTCCTCAATCCGGGTCAGGAATTTACGCAGGAACAGGTCATCCATATTCTCCACTTTCTCCGGTTGTGCCATTAACAAGTTACTGCCCTGCAGCTTCTTCAATAATACTTCACGCAACCGTTTTTGTTCTTCCAGGATACGTATAATGCGAAGCTTTACAAAATTCACATTGAAAGGTTTTTGTATGTAGCCATCCGCCCCACCTGATATACCATACATGCGCTGGCGTTCGTCAGACAAAGCGGTTAAGAGAATAACCGGGATATGGCTGACAGCTATGTCTGTTTTAATGCTACGGCAAAGTTCAAAACCATTCATCTCCGGCATCATCACATCCGACAAGACCAGTGACACTTCTTCTTCCTGAAGTACATCCAAAGCCACTTTCCCATTGGCTGCGGTAAGGATACGGAAATTGACGGACAATTCTTTTTCCAGGAACGAACGGACCTCATCGTCGTCCTCCACAACCAAGATCATATAAGGATATTCTTGCGCTAACAAATTTCTTTCTTCCGAATCATCCAGATTCGAAGCATCATAAGCCAAATCGGAAACCGGCAGTTCAGTAATATATTCACTATTCAATTCCGTTTTATCTTTCCTCAAAGAAAAAGAAAAAACAGTCCGTTGCCCGGGAACACTTTCCACGCTCACCTCTCCATTATGCATCTTCACATATTCATTGACAAGGTGTAAACCGATGCCCGTCCCTACCCGGCTGTCCTCCGAGTAGAACCGGTTAAACAGATAAGGCAGATTCTCCGGTCGGATACCGGAACCGTTATCTTCCACATGTATTGTCACCCAATCTTCCGACTCCTCCAGAATAACCTTGACTGTTCCTCCCTCTGGTGTAAACTTGAAAGCATTGGACAATAAATTGACCAGTACCTTCTCAATCATATCCGGGTCAATCCATATCCGGCAATTTTTCATCTCTGAAGAAAAGGAATAAGTGATATTACGAACCTTCGCCATACTGTTAAAATATGACTTCACCTCATTTGTAAATGAAATGATCTCTGTCTCACGAATCTTTAGTTTTTCCTGTTTATTCTCCACCTTACGGAAATCCAGGATCTGGTTGATGACCCTCAGCAGGCGGCCCGCATTCTTATGGATCAGTTCCAAGTCGGGAAGGTAAGGGGAATCATGCAACAGATTGAGCAATCTGTCTAAAGGTCCGAGTATTAAAGTCAAAGGCGTCCGTACTTCATGAGATATATTTGTAAAGAACTGCAATTTGGAAGCAGTCACCTCTTCTATCTCCGCGTTCAGGGAAATCAGTTTGTGGCGTTGTTCCTCCTCTTTTTTATTGATCTCACGCAGTTCACGGTTCTTGATACGTATCTTACGGTTTATATAAAAGACATAAACCGACAAGGAAATAAAGCCGATCATCAGAAGAGTAATCACACTCAACGAATTCTGAAGGAAATCAAACCGGTTGAATAGTTCGTCCATCCGGCTCCGCTGCATTTCGATACGCTGCTGATAGTTACTCAAACGCTCTGCCTGGAGCAGGAGAGTGCGGGCTGCCGACTGGTCTACCACACCACTCGACAAGGGGATATATTTATCAACAGCCTCTCCCCTGATCAATTGCATAGCGGTTCGTATAACCTGCTCACCACCAGTCGGGTAAAGGAAAGAAGCATTGATCCGTCCGTCTGCCACAGCCTCCAGTCCGGCATGTGCAACGGCATCCATCCCGATGATATGCAACTCCCGGCCGCGAACGGAGTCCAAAGCCAGGAAACACTCACGTGCGGCAATCGCCATCATGTCGTTATGGGAATACACAAAATCTACCGGCTGGGAGAAATCGATATCTTTCAGACATTTTACCGCCACATCATACCGCCAGTCTCCTTCTATCGGACGGAAAGCCAGGTCTGTCCGGTCTTTCAATGCAGCCTGAAAACCTTTATGACGTTCCTGAGCCGGAGAAGAAGCCATCATACCCCATATTTCAAGTATAGTAGCATGTGGTGGCAAATATCTGGCAGCATATCTGCCCGCAGTAAAACCAAGTTCATAATTATCGGCACCGACAAAAGTGGTATATTGGTCCGTATTGACTTTCCGGTCGGTAATAATAGTCGGAATACCTGCCCGGTAGGCCTCTTCCGCCACACCGGTAATCGGGTCGGACTGGAAAGGAGAGATGATCAGTATATCCACTTTTTGAGCGATCAGCTCACGGATCTGTTTAATCTGACAATCGTTGTTGCTGTCGGCGTCTTTTATCACCAATTGGATATTATCATAATTGGATGCTTCGATTTCCACTTCCCGGATCATCTCCTGCCGCCAGGCATCATCCAACATACATTGGGAAATTCCTATCACATACTTCTTCTCCTTATCGGCATGGTTGCAACCGACAAGAAGACTTAAAAGAAGTAGTATCGATAAGATATGCTTCATGGCTTACAATTATGGTTTTTATCATATTTGATCCTGTAATGGGATCTGTTTTATCCTTACCTGAATGCTGTGCCATAACTGTGGCAGTCTTGTGCCATAACTGTGGCAGTCTTGTGCCATAACTGTGGCAGTCTTGTGCCATAACTGTGGCAGTCTTGTGCCATAACTGTGGCACTACCCTGTCACTACTATGAAAAATAGAAGAGACAGGGTCTTCTGTCTAGTTGTGTACCAATGTCCCGATATTCTCTCCGCTCATTACCTTCTTCAGATTACCGTTCGTATCCATATCGAAGACAATAATAGGCAGGTTATTCTCCTTACACATTGTGGTTGCCGTCAGGTCCATTACTTTCAGGCCACGTGTATAGATTTCGTCATAAGTGATATCCGAGAATTTGGTTGCCGTCGGATCTTTTTCAGGATCAGCCGTATAGATACCGTCCACACGAGTTCCTTTCAGCATCACATCAGCTTCGATCTCGATACCTCTCAAGGAAGAACCGGTGTCGGTTGTAAAGAACGGGTTACCCGTACCGCCTGACATGATCACGACATTCCCCTGTTCCAACAATTCGATGGCACGCCATTTATTATAAAATTCACCGATCGGTTCCATACGGATAGCTGTCAGAACCTTTGCCTTTACACCTTGTGCGACAAGGGCAGAACTTAAAGCCAGACTATTGATCACCGTTGCCAGCATCCCCATCTGATCGCCTTTCACCCGGTCGAAACCTTTGGAAGCACCGCTCAGGCCACGGAAAATATTTCCTCCGCCGATAACGATCCCGATCTGCACGCCCATTTCGGCAATCTCTTTGATCTGTACTGCGTATTCGTTCAGACGAACTTCGTCGATACCATATTGTTTTCCTCCCATCAGCGATTCACCACTAAGTTTCAGGAGAATTCGTTTGTACTGTGCCATCTCTATCTATTTTAATTTCTAAATGTTCTTCTGCAAAGATAATGCAAGTCGGGAGCAGAATAAAATGAACTCGTTCATTTTTTATGCCGAGGCGCAGCTTATCTCCGATTTAAGGCAAAAATACAGTATTTCAATCAGCAAACAATATCAGCAGGTAATTATTCCGGTATTATTTAATAAAACTGTATAGTGCATGTAACAGGTTTGTAATACTGCCACTCTACTTTTGTTATCGAAATGAAACACACTTTATTCCTTATTTTGAAGACACTAAGAAAACGACCAAACCTTCTTCCTAACTTTATGTTTCCCCACTACTTTCAGCGGAAAGAGATGGGGAAACGTTGTTTTTATATTTCATATTTTTTCTCTTTAAGTCGGGAACAATATGCCCCGGGGTTCTGTTTCATATATAAATAAACCAGACAGAATCATTTAAAATAAAATAGTTATGAAAAATGTATTAATTGGCATTGCAGCCGGTATCGCAATTGGTTATGTACTCCGTAAGATGGAAGATGATGGTAAATTCAAATGTATCCACGACGACATGAGTGAGTTGGCAGACAGAACAAAAAAGAAATTCAAAGATGTTGTCGACAAAGGTGTAAATCAGGCTGAATACATCGCCGACCGTGTAGAGCACGTTACGGAAAAGGCCAAAAAGAATTAATCATATTAGAAGCAAATAGAAGAGTATAGAAGCATTTTGTCACAGAAATAAGTAAAATAGACTTAAATACATGACAAAAAGACACTATAATTCTTCTATGCACTCTGGCACACAGTTTGTATATTGATAGATGAACGAAGGGTTCGGAAAAAGCCCGGAGTTCAATAAATTATTGAATGTGTAACTTAAATATAGGAGATTTAATTATGATGCCGATCAGAAAAAATCAAAATTGGTTACCGAGTATCTTCAATGATTTCTTCGATAACGACTGGATGGAAAAAGCTAATTCTACAGCCCCTGCCATCAATGTGATTGAAAGCGAAAAAGATTATAGAATAGAATTGGCTGCTCCCGGAATGACAAAGAACGATTTCAACGTTCGTATCGACGACGACAATTGCCTGGTTATTTCGATGGAAAAGAAAAGTGAGAATAAAGACGAAAAGCACAACGGACGTTATCTGCGCCGCGAATTCTCATATTCAAGATTCCAGCAGACAATGATATTGCCGGATGATGTTGATAAAGATCAGGTCAGTGCAAAAGTGGAACATGGTGTATTAACAGTAGATATTCCTAAAAAAGCACCTGTAGAAGCAGCTAAATTGCATAGAAACATTGAGATTAAATAATCTCGGAGCCAACAGATGAATAACCCCCGACGGAATTTCCGCCGGGGGTATTTTTATCTTGTTACTTTTTAGGTATGAACATGCTGATCCCGACCGGATAATGGTCAGACAGATAATCATTATCCGGACCATTATAAATTTGTGCATCTACACAATCCGGACGCAGACTGTCGGTTACAAAGATAAAATCGATCCGTTCCTGCTGACGGCGTAAAGCATCCCCCTTCGGTGAACCTGCCAATATCCGGGAAGGAAAAGAATAACGCTGGCTGTCAGGGGTGAACATATAACAGATATCATGTAAAGATGCAGCCATAAATGTGGAGATAACAGCATAATCTTCCAGATGTTCGTCTGTCCAGGAGGCATCAAAAGGAGAATGGGCATTCATATCTCCCATCAACAGACAGTTGGTTAATTGGTTACTGTTTATATAGTCGACGATATTATCGGCTTCTTTCTTACGTTTCAGACGGTCGGAAGGATTCAGATGTGTCACCAGGAAATCCATATCCAACACTTTACAGTGTAACAGCCCGTGACCGTAGCCATCTATCTTTCTATCGATCACTTTGAGCGGAGTTCTGGAAGTGAGACCAACCGGATAACCGTTCTCCTTTACAATAGCGACATAAGGATGGCCGTAACCGGCAGCCAATTCTTTCAGTTTCGCTTCGGTGAAACCGCAAAGTTCGTTCAAAGCCAGGACATCGGGCGACTGTTCTTTAACCCAGGCGGTAAAGCGTGCGATACGGTCTTTGTCCGCACCATTACTGAAACCATCCATGATGTTATAAGAGATGATCTTGATCTTCTGACGATCCGTACGCCAGTCACGTTCATAAGACTGTGCCGTTATACCGGAACAAACAAATAAAATTAATAAAAATAGAATTACTTTGCCGATTGATACTAGTTTCATGGTGTTCTTTTATTAGGTTCAATAGTATAATTATTCAGAATGGTTCAATGCTCTCCGCTCTGTACCATAGATACTTCCTTGAATGCATAACGTCTCAACTCCCCGTCAGGCAATTCGAGGATAAGATGTCCCGTCAGCTCTATCCCTTTAATGCAGGCTTCAAACAGACCTTTTTCATCCCGGTACGGATAAAAACCATTCCCCCGGTACAATGCAGCCATATAATCATTCCGGATATCATCCTCCTTCTCTCTGATCAGGTCGATGTAACGTTCGTAAAGACGCTTCCGGAATTTATTCAAAACTTCTGCCCGGTCGTATTCCTGTCCCGTTATCTGAGCCAGTGAAACCGGATTCGGTGCATCACTCAAGAATTCCTGTTGGTTTATATTGATACCGATACCAAGTACGGAACAATACAGTTCACGTCCCGACAGGTCATTCTCGATCAACATGCCGCATATCTTCCGGTCACGCCAATAGATATCGTTCGGCCATTTCACCTTGACATCGTCTACATATTCGTCGAGCGTTTCTTTTACGCTCAATGCAGCTATCTGGGAAATCAGGAACTGACGATTGGCAGGAAGAAAGTCGGGATAAAGGATCACACTAAACATCAGATTCTTCCCTATTTCCGATTCCCAGGTATTACCAACCTGTCCACGCCCTGCCGTCTGGTATTCGGTAACGACGACACTACCCTCCGGCAACGGCTCTTTCCCGACCAATCCCCGTAGATAACTATTGGTGGAGGTCGTCTCCTCTAAACGGATAATCCGTGGTATTTCATTACCGTCACTCATTGTATATCTCCCTTATTTTTTTCGGTAGCTTAGCTATCACTTCACGATAAGAATGCTGAATCCAATAACGAATCTCATCATCAGGCATATCACGTTCCAGAAAAATACCGTTCCAGTATTTTTTATTGAAATGGTAAGCCGACTCGACAGCCTTATAACGGTCGCGCAACTCTTCTGTATAATCCGGATTACATTTCACCGAGATCGTAGGTTCTTCAACATCCAGCGGCAAAAGGGCAAACATCTTATTTTCCACCTTAAAGACCAGGGAGACATCGTCGAACGGAAAGCATTCTGTTACATTCTTCAACGACAGACAATATTCACGAGCTTCTTCTATATTCATACGTTTTCTCTATTTTTATTTATCGGCAAGGGGCGTAAAAAGCATCATCGATATGTTCGATCCGGAATCCTTCTTTTCCTTTAATCAGGGTGATGATATCGAAACGGACCGGCAGTTCCAGATTGAAATAACGGACATAGGCATCCGCCGCAGCCACGATACGCCTGATCTTTTTATTATCGACAGCTTCCTCCGGCGACAAGAGATAATCTTCCGAACGGGTTTTCACCTCAACGACAATCAGTTCCTCATCTTTCGTCGCAACAATATCCAGTTCATAATGATGCCACCTCCAGTTGGTATGCAAAATCGTGTAGCCCTGCCGGATCAAATAGTCACGTGCTTTCGCCTCCCCATCTCTGCCTAAATCGTTTTGTTCAGCCATCTCATTAATTTGCACAAATATACTGTTTTTCTTTTTTATTTGGCCTTTCACTTGTACATTTGCACAATATGGCAACAAATCGGAAATACTCGCAAGCACAGCCAAATCGCCCGAGGGTGCATAAGGTTACTTTTATGCTCAACGAAGAAGAGCAAAAGGCCGTCGACCGCTATCTTGCCAGATATAATATCGAAAATAAATCCCGTTGGTATCGGGAAACAATCCTTTCACATATACTCAAAACGCTGGAAGAGGATTATCCTACCCTCTTCAAAGAAACGGAAATGAGACGATGAATCCATTTAACGACGAATATTTTATGAAACAGGCACTGGTGGAAGCGCGCGCCGCTGCCGACGAAGGGGAAGTACCCGTAGGCGCCGTGGTTGTATGTAATAACCAGATCATTGCCCGTGCCCACAATCAGACAGAACGCCTGAACGATCCGACCGCCCATGCGGAAATGCTGGCAATTACGGCAGCTGTCAGCGTATTAGGGGCTAAATATCTAACCGGATGCAGTCTTTATGTAACGGTAGAACCCTGCATTATGTGTGCTGGCGCCATCGGCTGGGCACAATTAAGTACGATCGTGTACGGCGCGAGCGATGAGAAAAGAGGATATCTGGAATATGCGCCGAAAGCATTTCATCCGAAAGCCGTCGTAAAAAAAGGTGTGATGGAGAAAGAATGCGCGGAAGAGATGCAGAAATTCTTCCGGCAGAGAAGATAAAAGAATGAGAAATCCCGCGTCAAGCACGGGATGATCGTTACTGTAATCACTTTACTTCCTCGAAGTCAACATATTCGCCTTCGTCTTTTGCAAAGATCTTCTTACGGTTAGCCGAGGCATAATCGTCCTCGGTTGTATGCGACTGATGTTGCCCGCTAGAGTAACTGCTTGTCTGACGACGCTGTTCTCCCTTCTTTGTATTGCTGCTTCCACTACCGAATAACATATTCTTAAATGTACGCAGGATAGAGAATCCCATCAGAAACACTAACAGGATGAAGAAGAAAAACATTACAAACAAAAATTTAAACATAATACTTCGTTACTTAGTTGGTTTATAAGAGAAACATATAGAGCAGACCTCTTGTTTATTGTCTTTTGTTAAAAATAGACAAGAGGACATAGAGAAGAATGGTCCCGGCTATACCCAGCATACCGAAGATGGCGACGAACAAGACTGCACAACCTACTAATATATAGCGTCTTTCATTACCTTTCCATGCAACCGATTTGACCTTCAACGAGAACATCGGAATTTCAGATACAAGTAATAAAGAGGAAGCCAAAGCCACCGCCAGTGTAACCACAATGAACAACACCGGATTTGCCTGTGCCAACGGAGCCAGAGAATATCCGGCAGAAGCCCAGAACAGGGCATTTGCCGGAACCGGCATACCGATAAACGATGTTGTCTGCCGTTCATCGATATTGAACTTGGCAAGACGCAAACCGGAAAAAGCTGGGATCACGAAAGCCAGATAAGGAATATAACGGCCGATCTCTCCCAACGAAAGACTTGCCTGGCTGAGCATCCAGAATACGATCATACCAGGGGCAACTCCAAAGCTAACCATATCCGACAATGAATCCAATTCCTTCCCCATCGGGGAATAGGCTTTCAGCAAACGGGCGGCAAACCCATCCATGAAATCAAAAACGGCAGCAATAATGATCCAGATGGCTGCCCACAACAAATTACCCTGCAAAGCGACTACAGTTGCGATGCAACCTGATACAAGACTCATGCAAGTGATTGTATTGGGTATATGCTTTCTAATATTCATCTTTTGTATATTTTCCGGATTCTATTCACACGGGCATTTACTTAACCGCGCGATCGGTGTCTGGTTACCGGTTACCTTCTGATCCATTTCGATCAGCACTTCTGTCCCTACCGGCAAATAAACATCTACACGCGACCCGAACTTGATAAAACCCATCTGTTCGTCAACATGACATTTTTCTCCGACCTTGGCATAGGTGACAATACGCCGGGCAAGCGCGCCGGCTATCTGACGTGCCAGCACATCCACTCCGTTCTTGGTAGTAATGACAACAGCCGAACGTTCGTTTTCGGTACTGCTTTTCGGTAAATATGCCGCCATGAATCGTCCGTTATTATGGGAAACATGTTTCACTGTTCCGTTTACCGGGAACCAGTTGGCATGCACATTGAATACGGACATAAAGATAGATATCTGCAAACATTGCCTATGAAGGATCTCGTTCTCCATCACTTCTTCGATCGCCACAATCGTACCGTCGGCAGGTGCGATCACCAATCCTTCCGAGTCGTAGGGAAAACGGCGGAACGGACTACGAAAGAAATTCAGTATCAGCAAAAAAAGAATTGTTGAAATTGTAGCTACGGTATAGAACAGTATCCCCTTACCCACGGTATGGTATAATGCGACATTTACGACAAATAAAACCGTAAATAGCGTAAGTAACAGGCCAGTCCCTTCTTTATGTACTTTCATTCTTTCTTTAAAGCTGCGTTTTTATTTCAATTTGCAAAAGTATTCATTTTTACGGAATAACAAAACAATTCAGTTGACAATTGACAATTGACAGATGACAGTTGTTTGTTTGAGTACTTAACTATCAACTGTCAACTGATACTATATTCCCCAGCTCCACGTACCAGAGACAACCTTCTACCCTCTCGTATCCCATCTGGTTGATCAGTTTCATATAATTCTTTACCTGGTTATGATGCCGTTTGTCCTGTATTTCACCGAACTTGTAGTCTATCACGATCACTTTTTCATCCGAAATCATTACCCGGTCAGGACGTTTGGATAATCCTTTTCCAAAAAGGATGTCGACCTCATTCAGCACACGTGCCGTACCGTCGTACCAGGGAAGAACCTCAGGTGTATCCAACAACTCTTCCAAACGAACAATCAGAGACTCTGCTTCTTCCTTGTTTATGACACCCGACAGGCGGTAGCTTTCAACAGCAGAAGGAATGTCTTTGCGGGTCCGTACCTGGCTCAGAACCTCATGCATCAAAGCTCCGTGCTTACGGCGGGCATTATCAAAGAAAAAGCCTTTTCCATGCAAACGTAGTTGCAAACGATCGTCGGGAGAGATCGAACTGATACGGGCCATCGTTATCTCCTCCGGGCTGTGTTCATCCGACTTTGCAGCCGAAGGATGCCACCAATTGCCCAACTCAAAAATACCGGCTTTCGTATCAAAAGAAGATGACAAAGAGACCAGTGTATCTCCTTCACGGGTATCGTGTATCTCCACATATAAGGCTGCCCACAAAGCATCGGCTATGGAAGATATTTTTTCAACTTCTCCCGTTTCCTCCTTAATCTTCTTCGGACGAGGAGCAAACACGATCAATTCGTCTTTGGAACGGGTGAAAGCGACATACAGCGTATTCAGGTTATCGATAAAGGCATGTAGCCGTTCACGGAAATAATCTTCCGCAAAAATGGTATTGCCCAAAGACTGGCTGTAACGCACAGGCACCAGATGTAACCGGTCGAATGGCTTCGTTTCAGGCTTACACCACAGGATAACCGGCTTACTGGGTTTATGATCTATTTCCCAGTCACCAAAAGGAATAATAACAACTTTAAAACCTAAGCCCTTCGACTTATGAACGGTCAGGATACGGATCGCATTCTGTGCATCCGGTGTTGCGATCGTTTTACGATATCCCGTTTCATCCCACCATTTGAGGAAACGACTCAAGTCAGCACTTTCTTTCTGAGTATATTCCGATACCATATCCAGAAATGCCTGTACAAAGACTTGTTCATTCTCCTGAAAATCTCCGGAGAAGAGACGGAAAAGCCCTTCCGATATTTCATACAACGACTGACGGGAGAGGGTTTGTAACTCGGCGGCTATCTCCGGCGGAAAAACATTAGCGGAAGTAACCACCGAATAGACATTCGAATGATCTTCATCTTCTATCGCTCCCTGCAGGATCCGGTAGGAATACAAAGCTGTCTGTTCGTTGATCTTATCTTCCGGGTTTCTCAGATAACGCAGCAGGGCGATCATAAAACGGACTGCCGGCGACCCGCTAACGAACAGAGCATCATCAGAGATTATATCGTAATGATAACGATCGGACGGGTTTGATTCTTTATAGGAAAGCAACTTATCTGCCACCATCGCCCCTTCCATATTGGTCCGGACCAGAACTGCGATATCTTTCAGGGCATAACCGTTATCCTGTAACTGTTCGATCACACCGGGCAAACGATCCAGCGCCTCCTCTTTCCAGTCTTTCTCTTCATCACCGGTCAGGAATTCGATCTTCACATGACCGTCTTTCTGGCGGAAAGGCGGAGGTACCTGCTGATAACTTTTAGTATAAGCCGACATGATCTTTGTCAGATAAGCAGCACGCTGCTCTTCACTTAACGAAGAAGTCAGCAAAGTTTCGTTATAGACGGTTTGCAGAACACCCGGAAGAGCAGTAAAAAAGGTATTATTGAATTCTACGATATTCCGGCAACTACGCCAATTCTCTTTTAATGTTTCTTCTTTTACCTCCCCGGACGAAAAATCGGCCTGTACCTGTTCGTCCAGTAATTTCCAGTCAGAGTTGCGGAAACGATAGATACTTTGCTTTACATCTCCTACGATCAGGTTGGCACGATCGTGTGCCAGACTTTCTTCTATCAGCGGACGGAAATTATTCCATTGCATACCACTGGTATCCTGAAACTCGTCGATCATATAGTGATCCACATGCGTTCCTGTTTTCTCGTAGATGAAGGGGGCATCGCTTCCGCCGATCACCTTATTCAGCAGCTCCGTTGTATCGGCGATCAGCATGACATTCTTATCTTCGCGGTAAGAAGCTATCTGCCGGGAAACATCCGTCAGAATCCCCAAGGTATAATAATAGCGGACAACCTCACGGGCTGTATTATAAGCTGTCAGATTTGAGAACAGGGCAATGATCTCCTTGATGCAGTCATTCAGTCCTTCCTCAAATATGCAACCGATGATCTGACGCGTCCCGAGAGGAGTTGTTTTCGTAAAGCAACCCTCCAGGTTATCAGCCAAACCGATAAAAGTAGCGGTCGGCTCTTTCATCTCTCCTTTAGCCAGACGATCCAGCAAAGTGAGCGGCGAACGGCTTCCACCTTTAAAATCAGTCGTACGGATAGCATATTTATTAAGCAATGCCAGCCCGCTTTCTCCTAAGCGTTTCGCTTCCGCCTCCACCGAACGGATAATGCCGAATAATTCATTCTTATAGTTTTCAAGTGCTTCCTTGTTCCGGATATCCTCAGCGACTTCTTCACTGGAAGCTTTATAGCTTTCCTTAAAAACTTCACGGCTCAGGGACATGATATCTTTGCGAAGATTCCATTCTCCTCCATTCTCGATTTTATCTTCTGCAAAACGGAGCAGCCAGCCTAATAATTCCTTACTTTCCGGTTTTTCCAGATCAGCCAACAGATTATCGACAGCCGTAGTCAGTACCAGTTCCTGGTCCATCTCGATTCCATAACCGCCCTGCAAACCGATCTCACGGGTAAAGGCTCGCATGGTTTGCTGGAAAAAGCGGTCGATCGTACTTATATTGAACGCCGAATAATCGTGAAGGATATCGATCAATATCTTAGTAGCCTGTTTACGGACTTGTTCTTCGGTCAGAGAGTAAGTCGAGCACAACGACTCCACATAATCGGATTTACGACCGGATGAGAGATTGTAAAGTTCCTCTACAATACGGCCCTTCATCTCGTCGGTAGCCTTGTTGGTAAACGTTACCGCCAGGATACGGCGATAAGCCCCCGGCCCGGCAAACAACAAGGCCAGGTATTCACCGGTCAGTTTATGGGTCTTACCTGCCCCGGCAGAAGCTCTGTAAACAGTCAGCATAATATTTTATATCAATTAGGTCCTTAATTAAAAAAGATAGATGTTCAGTATTGCCAGTTTTGAACTATGTCTTTATTAAAGTCAGAGGTAGCTATTCCCTTATCAATGTGACTTTGCCATTATAGGTTCATTTGCCGTCAGTTTTAACTGACGGTTTATAAGTTGTTTCTCTTTATTGGCTTCAGCCACATTTCTCTTCAATAGCGAGACAGTTTAAATGGGACTAAAGTCCAAAGAGATAGAGCATTTACTAATCCGTCGGTTAAAACCGACGGCAAATGGACCTGTAACTATGCCAGTCCTATTGATGGCTGATGGTTTATAGTTGAATAGCTCAGTTATTTCTATTATCGAACGTTATATAACCCGACTTTTTACATAACCTTCTTTCTGCAATATCTCAAGCACTTTCTGACGGAGATCGCCTTGCACGATGATTTCGCCCTCCTTGGCGGAACCGCCTACACCGCATTTCACCTTCAGGAACTTCCCCAGAGAAGTGAGGTCGTCCGTCGTTCCGCGAAAGCCGGTAATCAGAGTAACGGCCTTCCCTCCCCGGTTACGTTTATCGAGAGAGATACGCAGTAGTTGTTTTTCTTTCGGAAGGGTATCTTCCTCCGATTCATCGCCTGTATTGTATTGAAAGTCCGGGTTGGTAGAATACATCACCCCCAGACGCTCTTTCCAGTCGTTATTCTTCATCATTCATTTTGTTTTTATCAGTTCCAAAGCTACAAATTTAACGGCAAATTACAATAATATCCGGTGAAATATACGATTGCGAAACATAAATCACTCGTTTCAACAATGTAAATGATGTTTTTGAAACACAGATTGCCAATTACAACGACGTAAATGCCGCTCTTGAAACACGAAAATCAATTGTAAAGAACGTAAGTGCCGCTTTCACAACTAATAAATCGCTTTTCACCAGCAAAAGAGATGTTTTCGCAACCGAAACAGCAATTTACAGTAGTTAAAGTGATGCTTTTACAACTATTTTCCTACATTTGTCATTGTATATCCTTAAAACAAGCAAGCAGATGGATACATTCTACGACCGGATCGAGCAGATAGCCGATCATTATAAGATGAAAACAGGGGTTCTTCTACGGCGGTGCGGAGTGCCCTATTCCACATTCCGCTCGGCACGCTTCCGCGATTGTGATCCGCAATTGAAAACGGTGCTGCGCATCCTCAAGACCTGCCCTAATGTTCGGATGCAGTGGTTGATCGAGGGCGAGGGCGAAATGCTCAAACCCGGCTCCGGCAAGGATAACGAGGCGAAAGAAAATGCAGAGATCGTCCGCCTCAAAAAGCAGATATCGCAACTAACGGAGATGCTGCTGGAAAAAGAAAAACGGATTATCGAACTGGAGATCGGTCAGGGCGGCTGATCAGCACAGTTGCATAGGCAGCAATACCCTCCTGACGGCCTGTAAAGCCCAGTTTTTCTGTCGTTGTTGCTTTTATGGAAATATCCTCCTCGTCCACTTGCATTACTTCGGCCAGTGTCTGCTTCATCAGAGGGATATGAGGATTCAGTTTCGGACGTTCAGCAGCAACGGTTGCATCGATATTACCCAATTCATAACCGGCCTCACGCAACAGTTTCATTGTGTCGCGTAATAATATCTTGCTGTCTATATTCTTGTATTCGCCTGCCGTATCGGGAAAATGATAGCCGATATCGCGCATATTCGCCGCTCCGAGCAAAGCGTCGCAAATGGCATGGATCAACACATCGGCATCGCTGTGCCCCAACAGTCCTAATGTATGTTCTATCCGGATACCGCCCATCCATAACTCCCGGTCAGAGACCAGGGCATGCACATCATAACCGAAACCTACACGTATCTTCATACCTTCAACTGATTATCTGAACAGGTTCTTGATACCGTCCATATCGAACGACAGAGAAAAACGAAGCGTCTGGTCTAACGGGTTACTCTGAACCGTACTTACCAGATAAGCAGCATCCAACTGGAATACACTCATACGGAAACCTGCTCCGACAGAGAAATACTGACGGTTACCTTTATTCGCATTTTCATAGAAATAACCTCCGCGAAGGAAAAACTGGTCGTTATAACTATATTCTGCACCAATAGAAACCATCACTTCCTGCAATTCGCCTTTGAAACCGTCGGGTGAATCGCCAAAAGACTTGAAAATACCGGAAATACCGGATACATCATTATATTCCTCTTTTTTCTTATCGTATTCATCTTTCTCTTCCTGGGTATAACCTTCACGCAGATAAGGCAAACTCGGCACCAGATATTTACTCAAGTCAAGATACAGACCGATCCGGTTATAGTCGTCGATCGGATAGAGCAAACCGGTTCCCAGACGAAGGGTCGTCGGGATGAACTCATTATGTTCCCCGCCGTCATAAGAAATCTTCGTACCGATATTGGATACATTGAAACCGAAGCTCCACAAACACTCGCTATTACCCAAGATCACATATTTTTCCAGGTAACCCGCAATATCTGCCGCAAAAGCATTCCCCGGCACACGCGTTTCGTCAGAGGGATCAGAACCCATATCCGAACGGATATAACGCATAGCAACAGCCATCGAATAAGACTCAGACAATTTACGGCTGTAACTTACATCGAAAGCCATTTCATAGGGGCTTACCGAATAACCGCCCGTCGATTCTCCGGTAATCGGATTATAAGGAACATCTCCCAGCGAAAAATAACGCAGGGAAGCACCGACTGCCTGCAAATCACTATCGCCGATCTTGTAATAACCAGCCAGATTCGCCAAAGCCACATCATTTACCAACTTACGCAACCAGGGAGTATATGACAAAGAAACACCCGCCTTACTATACATAAACGCATACTTTGCCGGATTCCAATATTGAGAGTTTATATCGGGAGTAGTTGAAGCCCCGTTATCACCCATTGCACCGCCACGGGCATCAGGAGCAATAGACAGTGAAGGTACCGCCGTATTAACCGGAGCAAATTTAGCCTTATCACCCTCGGCGTGCAACGCCGTGAAAGTAGCCAAAAGGCTAATTGCAACTATAAGTGTACTGATTCTTAATTCTTTTATCATACTATATCTGTTAAAAACGTGGTAAATAAAAATTTACCTTACGAACATATAAACTGAATTTACTTTACTTTATTGTGCGAGGATTATTAATTTCTTTGCATCCGTAGCCTCCTTAGAGCCTCCTGAACTGATTGCCGCACGATATATATATATGCCGGGACGGAGACGTCCGCCTCTGTTATTCGTCAGATCCCAGGTTACCGTATACGATTTGAATAGCTCGGATGCTCCGGTTTCCTGATGTTTCCATTGCAGGCGTCCCATCATATCATATACCATAATACCAACCGTCAACTGGCTTTCCGGACGGTTGTGGAACAAGTGGAATTCTACCTGCTCGCGGGCCGGACTAGGTGTTGCGGTCAGTTCCAGCAGATAAGGTTTCAACCCTTCCACCACTTCAAAGTCAAATTCATACGTGGTCGAATTATTCTGTATATCCCAAACCTTAAACTCAGCGGTATGGATTCCCGGAGTCAACGCCGGAAGTAAATACTTCACAATACCTTCCCCATCTTTTCCCGGGATCAATTCATAATAACTGTTCAGGTTGAAACTGAGTGACGGATCGCCGTCAATGATCAGCATCATATCATGTCCGATACTGCTACCGGTGATATTCACACCACTCTTATCCCAAAGACGTGCCACAAAGAACGGTGTCGTATTGACCTGACCACCGTTGACAAATGTAGAATCGTTCATATACAGGACACGAATCTCCGGACCGTCATGATCGTCTTCCGCATTATCATCCGTTCCTCCGACACGATAATTCAGGTAAGCACCCTGTGCTTCCAGATTATTCGTTTCATCCGAAGCATACAGATTCATCTTTCCGAATTCGTTTGAATAGGATATATCCTTCGGTACGGTAAAGGTAAAACTGAATTTCCCGGCACGGACCGAATCGTTACCAATAAAAAGTATATTCGAATAATCAGTATACTTAAATGTATTGCCGGTCTTGTTATTATCCAGCGTTTCATAAGAGACACGGCTATCCAGAACAGTCGGGTTCAACAAACCGGAAAAGTCCGTTGCTACATTCCCATCTGCATTCAACACTTCCCCTTCTACTGTTATTTTTTGCAACGCTTTGAAATCTACCGGTTCATCCGTTACCGGATTCCCGTTTACGGCCGTTACCTGCATACGATATTCCGGATAAGCCAACTTCAATGCCGGGTCACCGATCAGAGCAAATCCCAGTTTATACCGGCTCGAACCTAATGCCCTCTTCGTTGCTTTCATAACTTCCCCCAATGTCAGACGACGTCCGTTCTTTTTCTCGAACAGATTACGGATCAGATTGTCATTGATTTCGAAGTTCGGAGTGGAATAGGCCACGCGGGTCGTCGTGAACAAACCGATACCGCCACTCACCTTATTAAGGAAAACCTGCTCACCGGCGGAAGTGACCGAAGCATCGAAACGGCAAAAATCACAAGTTGCCGTAATCCAGATAGGTAAACGTGTATAAGTCGATTGAGTTATATCACTTTCAGTCAACACCCTTTCATCACTCCAAGCTGTAGTGCTCCCATGTCCGGTATAATTTATCAGCAACAATCCGTTTTTGAGTTGCTTCTGAATATTCGTTTTTACATCAGGATAAGTAGCCAGACCTCCTGAAACATCTTTCTTATAAGCATCAAAATAAATCTTATTCACCAGAAATTCGGGATGGCTTGTATTGATATATTCGCCCAACCGGTCAGCCTGGTCTGCATGATTTATCATATAGCCGTCCGCGCCGCTCCCGTCATCCGCCACAAAACAGACATTATTTTTCCACGATCCGGTATCTTTATTATCCATATAACCGATGACCTTATTCACCATATTGGTTGCCTCAGCCAGTGTTCTGACCGGGAAACGGCCTATCCCGATATCGACTCTGGCAGACATCAGTTCTTTTCCATTATTGCTATCATCCAGAAAACCGAAATAATCGTCTATAACAAACGATCGTTCATTCAACGATTCTTCCGTCTGGTAGGTCAACAGCATATTACTTGTCGTCACATTCTGCCAGCCGGACGTAATGAAACGGTTATCAAACGCTCCGTCACCGAAAAGAAGCAGATACTTGGGAGCATCCTCTTCTGAAGTCTGACGATCGTAAAACATCTTCATAAAACGACGGTAAGCCGTAGCATCCGGGGTACCGCTCGAAAACTCATTATAAATGGCATCCGGAGCAACCACCTGAACCGTCAGGCCGTCACGGGTACGATGCGCCTCGGCCAGTCGTTCCGCCTGTGCAGTCAGCCCGGGTTGGGCTATAATGATCATATCGGTCTGCGGCAAAGCATGCAAATCCTGGTTCGTTACATCACCTACGACTTCCGGAGTAGGGAACGACTGATTTCTTTGCACCAATGCAAACTCTCTCAACGTCCCTGCCGGGATAGAGAAAGACAATTCATTTCCGCTCAGTTCTGTTTCCATCTCTTTCGGATTCAACTTATCCGTCACATCAAAAACCATTGTGTTCGTATTGGCATTCTGGATGACAAACCGGGAGGCATTTCCAACAGAGGCCAGGCTACGGAAAAACGTACAGACACCATACGGTTGCAGCTCCCGCTTCATCTGCAAACGGATATAATCCAGATGGACATTCTTATGCCCCAGCTGTCCGTATCTTACATTTACTTTTACATTCGTGCCTTTATCCCCTTTCCAATTCACGACCTCATAGACCAGACGCGCCATAGTATACGTTTCACTACCACTCGAACCACTTTGAGCAATCGTTTTTTCCAATAACTTCTCACCATCCACACTCATACTCACGCTTCCGTTACCGGTAGTCGGTTTGGCGATAAAGCGTAACGCTATTTTACCGTCATCATTGGTAATGCCGGTTATTCCGGTAAATGAGAAATCTCTTGAAAGGGTCATATCCATCGCTTCGCCAAAAAGCTCCCGTCCCGAATTATTCACGGATACAAGATCCTTCTCATGCAAACGATAATCATCAAAGGTTGTCACTTTCAAAGAAGCACCGGCAGCAGAAGCCACCGATTCCATCTCTTTCGTGCCAGTAGCATCCGTCAGGAAATAATAACCGTAATTGGAGTAAGGATTATTGGTATGGACAAAACTTTCCGTACTCTTGTCATACGTCCAGTTGATAACTCCGCAGCCATAAAATAAAAGGTAATCGTCACCGCGCCAGACCGGAACGGCAGGTATATCGTCTATATAAGGTTTTGAGAAATCTTCATCCAGCATACAACCGCCGTAACCATGTACGGAAACCTTCGCCGGGTCAGAAAATCCCATCCCCCGCAGGTCGGCATATGTCAGTTTATAAATTCCTCTGTCTTCAATCTGTATCTTTACCCATTTCCCGGAAGCCAATGCAGAGCTGGTTGCATACTTGCTACCATCCGCCCAGGCGAAAGAGAAAAAGCAGATACTTATTATGAATGTATATAATAGTCGTAACATATCTTTTTTCAGTTGATAGTTGATAAGTGACAGTTGACAGATAAAATCAAGGACAAATAACTATCAACTGTCACTTGTCAACTGTCAACTATTTAACGTGGAAATCAAGTAACTTCTGCTCACCGATATATCCCTGCAGATGATCATCGATCTTAACAGGCCCTACACCGACCGGCGTCCCTGTAAAAATCAAATCACCTATCTTCAGAGTAAAAAAACGGCTCACATAAGCGATAATCTTGTCGACCGGAAAAAGCATATCCGAGGTATTTCCCTCCTGTACTTTCCGACCGTTTATATCCAGATGGAACGGAATACGGTTGATATCCCCTACTCTGTCCAAAGACACAAACGTCCCGATAACAGCCGAATTATCAAAAGCTTTACTGATCTCCCAGGGTAATCCTTTCGCACGCAGTTCTCTTTGCAGATCACGGGCCGTAAAATCAATACCGACAGTTACTTCATTATAGTAACGATGTGCAAAACGTTCGGCGATGTTCTTACCCAGCCGGTCTATCTTTACAACGATCTCCGTTTCGTAATGTATCTCCGAAGAAAAATCGGGAATAAAAAACGGTTTCCCATCTTTCAACAGGGAGGAATCGGATTTCATAAAGATAGTAGGCTCCGATAACTCTAACGAATGATGCAGCTCTTTATTGTGTTCTGCGTAATTCATTCCTACTGCTATAATCTTCATTTCAGTGATTAATTGAGTTCAAACGATTAAACATGACAGCCAGATGGGCATACATGGAAGTGTTCTGTACCACAATATGTTCAGGAACACGGATACGGAACGGGGTAAAGTTCCACAAGGCCTTGATACCTCCGGCAATGATCTGCTCGGTCACCTCCTGTGCCTTATCTACGGGTACCGTGATAACACCGATCGTCGCTCCGAACTCTTTCTGCTTGGCTGGAAAATCGTCCAGGTGAAAAACAGGTATACCATTCACGACCGTCCCGGCCAGTTCTTTGCGGACATCAAACCCGGCAACGATCTCCAGTCCATACTGATTTAACCCGGTATCCTGCAACAAGGCAGCGCCCAGGCTACCGACACCGAATAAAAAAGCTTTATGCTGCGCAGTAAAACCCAAAAAATCTTCCAACACATCTACAAGGGCGCAGATATCATAACCGACCCTGGTCTTCCCTGAAATATTGACAAACGAAAGATCCTTCGCCACCTGGCTGGGATCTACATTAATTTCTTTAGCAATCTGGGTAGATGATACAAACATCTCTCCCTTGCCTTTCATCAGTTTCAGAAAAGCAAGATACCAAGGCAGTCTCCGAAGCGTTGGCTCAGGTATTTTCCAGGCTTGTTTCAATTCATCATTAGCCATTCTCTTTATCTTAATTAATGTAGCCTACAAAAGTACAATTTTGTTCCTAATCATAGGCAAAACCATGAGTTTTTTGTTCCTAAAATAAAAGGGGTGTTCCTAAAGTCGATATTAAAGGCCTCAGAATATACAAACAGAGATACTTTCCTATAAAAAAGACAGGACTCCCAAATATGAAAGTTCTACCTTTCCTATCCGGAAGTCCTGTCTTGACATCTCTCCTCTTATTTTCCAGAGAAGATATATAAACTATCTTTAAATCCTTTCCAGCGTAGCAACAATGAAATCCCACACCTTCTGCACAGACGGGATACTCACCCTTTCATCCGGCGAATGCGGATGTTCCAGATCCGGTCCGATAGAGATCATATCCATCGCAGGATAAGATTCCTGAATGATACCACATTCCAAACCGGCATGCATAACCTTTACCGACGGCTTCTTACCGAACATCTCTTCATATGTTTTCTGCATCACATTCAGAATCGGAGAATTGATATTCGGCTGCCATCCGCCATAAGCACCACCATATTCCACCTTAGCGCCAGCCAAAGAGAAAACACTTTCAAGGCTGGAACATACGGAAGCCTTACGACTTTCGGAAGAACTACGCACCAATATCTTTATTTCAATCAACTCGTTCGATGATTTGACAATTGCCAGGTTGGAAGAAGATTCCACCGTTCCGGGGAAATCTCTCAACATACTGATCACACCATTCTGGCAACCTTCGATCGCATTGATAATATCATCCTGAATTTCTTCCGGAATCAATGTAGCAGGCAGGTCGGTCATATCAGCTACAAAACTAATATTGTTTTCAATACCTTTATATTCATCACGAAACATATCCTGATAATCGTTCACCAGTTCCCATAAAGCCTCTACATTATCGCCAGGGATAGTAACGACAGCAAAAGCCTCCCTCGGAATCGCGTTACGCAACGAGCCGCCTTCAATAGACGACAGCCGGGCACCATAATCACAAACAGCTTCTTTCAGAAAACGGAAGATCAGTTTATTCGCATTGGCACGTCCCAAATGAATATCCACACCGGAATGGCCGCCTTTCAACCCTGTCAGGCTTAGCTTCACAGCTACGTCGCCTTCCGGAATATAAGTATCTTCTTTAAACTGGATCGAAATATTCAGGTCCGCACCGCCTGCACAACCGACAAACAGTTCACCTTCCTCTTCCGAGTCGCAGTTGATCAATGTTTCACCTTTCAGGAAACCGGGTTTCAAACCGAAAGCACCATCCATCCCTTCTTCTTCATCGATAGTGAAAAGGGCTTCTATCGGTCCGTGCTTGATAGTCGTATCGGAAAGCACTGCCATTGCCAGTGAAGCACCGATACCATTATCGGCTCCCAATGTCGTTTCACGGGCAGTTACCCAATCACCGTCTATATAAGCATCAATAGGATCAGTCAGAAAATCGTGTTTTACAGAGGCGTTTTTTTGGGGGACCATATCCAGATGGGACTGTAGGACAACTGTTTTGCGGCCTTCCATTCCGGGAGTAGCCGGTTTACGGATCAAAACGTTTCCAACTCCATCCCGTTGGGTTTCCAATCCCAATCCTTTTCCGAAAGCTTCCACAAAACGGATTACTGCTTCCATGTGTCCGGTAGGACGTGGGATCTGTGTAAGGTCATAGAAATAACCCCATACATGCTGTGGGGAAAGATTCTTGATTTCTGCTGACATAATCTTTTCTAAGTTGACAGTTGACAAGTGACAATTGACAGATAAATGCCAAAAGAGTCACTGACAACCAGATTAATAAATAATATATAGTAACAAACTTATTCCACAAAAAGATCACCGCCCGGAGTTTTTTTAACTGTCAACTGTCACTTGTCAACTGTCACCTCTCTATTGGTGAGCGGCAAAGCCACGATACCGAACAGACCGCATATCACCGTCCAGGCTGTCTGCACCGTATGTACTACCAAGGCAAAAGCTGCAGCATCATTTTCATTGACACCAAAACAGACCAAAGTAGCGATCACCATAAAATGCCAGGCTCCGATACCGGCCTGCACCGGGACTGCAACACCGATACTACTCATCGTAAAAGCGATCAGCCCGACCGTTATCCCCAGATCACGGGTAAAGTCAAAAGCGTAAAAAGTGATATAGAAATAACAGAAATAACCTCCCCAGATCATCAATGTCTGAATCAGGAAACGACCTTTCTGCTTCAACAGCCAGATACTCTTCATTCCGTCCCATACATTCAGTAACAACGCTTTTGCTTTTTGTACCAGCGTAAAGTTACTCATATATTTGAAAACAAACCAAATTCCGGCGACTAAAATTACTGCACCCACGTAAATCCATATCGAATCGAACATTTTCTGAAAGCCTTCCAGCAAGGCCGGGTTCCTGGCAAAGAAGCTGATAAAGAAGTCGAAATTGAAAATAAAGATCAGCAAAGTGATCGATCCGACAACGATCGTATCACTCACACGGTCGATCAGCAAGGTTCCGAACAACTTGGTAAAAGGTATCTTGTCATATTTAGTGATAATTCCGCAGCGCCAGACTTCCCCGACACGCGGCAACACCATATTCACGGCATAGTTTCCCAACACGGCGTAAATGATATTGCTCATCTTGAAACGCTCACCCAGCGATGAGATCAACAGTCCCCAACGTAATCCGCGAACCACATTGGCAAACAAACCGAACAATAAAGAAACCAGGATGATATCGTATCTTACCCCTTCACGGATGACGCGCCATATCTCGGTAACATCCATGTTGCTATACAAAAACCAAAGCAGCAAACAGCCAAAAGCTAAGGGCAAAAATATCTTGACAAACGTTTGTAGGATACTCTTAAAATTCATTCTACGTAGGATACTTTAAATTATTTGTTGTATTTTTGTGCACCCGCAAAGATAAGCATTATATTTTAATACAAACATTTTACATCAAATAACCGGATGAGATTAGTTAAGCCAAAGAAAGCATTAGGACAGCACTTCCTGAAGGATTTACAGATCGCACAGCGTATTGCCGATACGTTGTCGGACTACAAAGATTTACCGGTTCTGGAGATCGGTCCCGGCATGGGTGTGCTTACCCAATATCTGCTGGAAGCGGGTCACGACCTGACAGTGGTAGAACTGGATATGGAATCGGTCGATTATCTGGAGCAGAACTTTCCGGCACTCGAAGGGCGTATCCTGGCAGAAGATTTCCTCCGGTTGGACCTGTCGAAACTTTTCCCCGGCCAGTTCTGTGTGATCGGAAATTACCCTTATAATATATCCAGCCAGATATTTTTCAAAGTGCTCGATTATAAGGATCACGTTCCCTGTTGTTCGGGTATGATCCAGAAAGAGGTCGCCGAACGCCTGGCCGCCGGACCGGGCAGCAAGACCTACGGTATTCTCAGTGTTCTTCTGCAAGCCTGGTACACAGTGGAATATCTATTTACGGTCAGTGAATTTGTCTTCGACCCACCCCCAAAAGTAAAAAGTGCGGTTATCCGGATGGTACGGAACGACCGGAAAGAACTGGGATGTGACGAGAAATTATTCAAGACGGTGGTCAAGACATCTTTCAATCAGCGCCGCAAGACACTCCGGAATTCAATGAAGCCGCTATTAGGGAAAGACTGTCCGGACTATGCGCTCCCAATCTTCGACAAACGCCCCGAGCAGCTTTCGGTGGAACAATTTGTCGAACTGACATTGATTGCAGACCGCCATCTGAAAAACATCTAAAAGAAAACAGGCATGATCGAACTAACGAGAGACTATATCGACAACCTGAAAAGCATCATTACTGAAAAAAACGATGCTAAAGCACAAGCGTTGCTCCACGATTTATATCCGGCGGATATCGCCGAGTTATACCAGGAACTGAATCTTCAGGAAGCGATCTATCTGTATCTGCTGATGGATGGCGACAAGGCCGCCGACGTCTTGATGGAACTGGACGAAGAAGACCGCCATAAATTACTGAAAGAGTTACCCAACGAACTGATCGCCAAACGCTTCGTCGACAACATGGAGACCGACGACGCGGTAGACCTGATGCGTGAGTTGGACGAAGATACACAGGAAGAGATCCTCTCGCATATCGAAGACGTCGAACAGGCGGGTGATATTGTCGACCTGTTGAAATACGACGAAGACACCGCCGGTGGTTTGATGGGTACGGAAATGATCGTGGTCAACGAGAACTGGAGCATGCCGCAATGTATCGACGAAATGCGCAAGCAGGCAGAAGATATGGACGAAATCTATTATGTATATGTAATAGACGACGACGAACGCCTGAAAGGCGTACTTCCCCTTCAACGGTTGATCACAAATCCATCCGTCTCAAAGATCAAGCACGTTATGAAGAAAGAACCTATCTCGGTCCGTGAAAGCGACAGTATCGAGGAGGTTGCCGAAACGATTGAGAAGTACGACCTTGTAGCACTTCCGGTAGTAGACAGCATCGGACGCTTGGTCGGACGAATCACGATCGACGACGTAATGGATGAAGTACGCGAACAACATGAACGTGACTACCAGTTGGCTTCCGGTATCTCGCAGGACGTGGAAACTTCAGACAACGTTTTTACTCAAACAGCGGCACGTCTCCCCTGGCTGTTGATCGGAATGATCGGCGGACTGGCGAATTCGGTCATTCTCGGCGGTTTCGAAGGGAACCTGGCAAGCAACCCAAAGATGGCGTTGTTCATCCCGCTGATCGGTGGTACGGGAGGTAATGTCGGGATACAGTCTTCTGCCATCGTGGTACAGGGTTTGGCTAATAATTCGTTGAAACAGGACAATATTCTTCCGCAGATACTGAAAGAAGGCATCGTTGCGCTCATCAATGCCAGTATTATCAGCCTGGTCGTATTCATTTACAATTTCTTTATGCTGGGGGATAAAGGGATCACGGCCTCGGTTTCATTAAGCTTGTTTTCTGTCGTTATGTTTGCCAGTATCTTCGGGACGCTTGTGCCGATGACGCTCGACCGCTTGAAAATCGATCCGGCTCTGGCTACAGGACCATTTATCACAATCACCAACGACATTATAGGAATGATGATTTATATGTTCATTTCTTCGGCATTGACATAAGGGCGGTTCGGTAGGGGCGGTTCGCGAACCGCCCCTACGGGTCATCCTTGTTTCTTTCTTCCCAACAGGAATCCCAGCAATTCCATAATAAACTGCAGGACCGCCTTCACCTTGTTTGTTTTCTCGCTCATACGTTTTCATTATTTAGATTATACACTATGGGAACCAGCGACTGTGCAATGCTCTCCAGCATCTTGCAGTAGGCCGCCCGGTTATCCCCGTTCACTTCACTGATATACCTGCTGTAAGCAATCTCGCGGGCATACGCCCGGGGGTAATGGCTCACGGCTGCCGCCTGCTTGTAGACAGTCGCTATCAGGCGGGCAAAATCCAGGAAACTATTTTCGGGGCTGTCGTAACGGCGAAACAGCAGACCGCCCGGCTTATCCTGGTCAGTCTTGCCACCGTGCCAGTAAGCATTGGCAACGCCATAGCCCGTCAGCCCGAAAAAGTTATTGTAGCAGACAGCCAGGGTGCTCTCGCCCCAGCCGGTTTCGATAGCAGACTGAGCCAGGATCACCACCGGGTTCAATCCGTACAACTCACCTGCCATACGTGCGGCAGGGAGGTACTTGCGGGTAAATGAACACTTATCCATACACACAGGCCACGGAAGTTATTCTATTTCAGGACGATCACTTCCACCATCCGGCGTGGCAGGTTTCGGCTCTTCTACCTTGAAACGCTCGCTCTTGGCCGTCAGGATCAGTTCGCGCAACTTGGGCCCGGGGCGGAAACGAAGGCGGGCGCGGTACAACATACTGGAAGAGAACTCCTCGACAGTCACACTTCCCGAACTGGTCTGCAACAATTGAAAGGTTCCTAACTCACCACATTGCACCACCTCTCCACGGGCCAGAAACAAGAGCAGAAATTTGATCACACGGTCTATCACCACCTTCACGTCACCGCTCGAAGCAGTGGAGCTTTCTGCCACGATTTCGCACAACTCATCGAAAGAACACGTCCCCGTCGCCCGGGTCTGTGCATAGTAGAGCTTCTCTTTCCCTGCCTCTACATTTTTACTAAGGTTCTTCCTGGGAACCAAATGAAACTGCAATGCCATACTTTACTGTTTTTAGTTGATTATTAATTACATACTAAAGATACGGCAAGTTCCTGCACACTTTGCAGACAGCGGTGATGTGGCATGACGAAGCGACATTTTATTTCCGATAAATATTGTAGATAATGAAAACTATCAGTACCTTTGTATGGTATGAGAAAAGAGGAGGAAATAAAATGGGAACATTAGTAATGTTTGGTTTTGTCATCGTTATCGCCTTTGTAGGTGGTATCTATTTTGTGATACAAGACCATAAAGAAGCACGTCATCACGAAGAACAAGATTGTTGAAGATCTATTTTAAGTAAAATAACACGAAGAAGGTTTCCACTGGTTGGAAGCCTTTTTTTATTGAGAATCGAAAATCGACTCAAGTAAAACAAAGCCTGAAACATTTGATATATCCATTGATTATTCGTATCTTAGACAAATAAACCATTCATATTATGGAACAAACGACCTTCGAAATACGAGCCTATGGAGTAGGCGAGCTGGCTGAGCTTTACAGCCCCCACCTGAGTCGCAGAGGAGCGATTATGCAACTTTGGCGATGGATAAATTATCATGGCGTATTGAAAGCGAAACTGCTTGAACTGGGCTTCCATCCCGGTGTACGAAGCTTTACGCCCCGCCAGGTAAAATGTATCGTCGAGCATCTGGGAGAACCTTGAAGAAAAAATGGCTGCAGCAACTGTTTTTACCGGTTGCCGCAGCCATTTCCGGTAGCCGCTGCAACCAAATGAAACAGCTGTAGCAGCCAACGGGTTCCAGTCTATGATATACGATCATTTGCCAAACTGAAATAAGCTAATACATATCACCATCTTCATAGACATAATGCCTTTCCCCATAACAGGGGTGCGGACAGGGAGGCAAAACAAGAGTTTTGAAAACTTTATGATACATGTTCCACGTTCCATCTATGAAGAGTTCGCAGGTGGAACATATATACGGAAGTTTCCCCGAAAGCCTTTTTGCCGCCCCATCCGCCCCGATGGTTAAAACGGGAGTTTTGGTTCAGGAGGGTCATCTTCGTTATCGCTTTCACTATCAACAACTTCATCTCCATCTACCGGATCATACCCAAATCCTTTGCGCCGGGCCTCTATCTGGTCGTTCGTCAATTCAATGACGGCAAAAAGACGCTTCCCATGCCTCTTTTGTGACTCAAAACCGGTACTTTTTAACACTTTCCCCAATTGGTTTACGCTCATTGTGGTAACGGAATAGCGTGTCCGTTCCGCTATTTTCGACATGATTTCGCTGGAAGAGAGCAATATGTACACTTCGAAACGTACTGGTTTACGAAAATACGTGAAAAGCAACTCCGCTTCGGGACTCGACTGCTGGAAAGGCTCGTTGTTCTCGTTTATCTCCGTTATATCCTTATCGGCAAACCAATAACGAAACCCTTGTTTATAAAGCGTTAGTGCCTGGGCATAGATGGCGGCATGATCAATAGAGGAAGTATAATCGATCCGGAGCGTTTCGAAACAAAGGAAACGGCGCGAACCGGTACGATCGGTCAGAATCTGGCTGTCGTTTACCGTGGCGGCAAAGGAAGCACGGCGCACGAACGTCTCCGCATTGCGGGCATACGGGCGGCGTTCGAGGATAGAATCTTTTGTGATCAGAGCCTTCAGCTGGTTCAGCTCCACGCGACTCTGTCCCGACAGTTCATCGAGGATGATCAGAAAACAGTCGCTCATCAGCAACGACGAGTCTTTTGCCGTAGGATCGAGATTGCCTGAATAGATATAGTTTCTAAACACGGGAGGCACCAGGTTACGCAACCAGGTAGTCTTACCCAATCCCTGCGCCCCGCTCAGCAGCAAGACCGTGTGATTTGCCTTCCGTTCGTCGATGGCACAGGCCACGACGGCTACCAACCATTTCTTCAAGCACCTGCCCCAATATTCGGGACAGGTGGTATCTACAGTGGCGGCCAGCTGCCCGATAGGGTCTGTCTTCCCATCCCAGACAGGCAGGTTTTCGAAGTAAGACCGGAAAGGATTATATTCGGGACTGAAATCGGAATGGATCACCGAACGCAGGTCGGAGACGCGACAAAACACGCCTGCTTTTTGCAAGGCACACCAGACGGAGTTTTCCCAGTAATCGGTGACCGGCTGGTAAGCGTCGTGCTTCGTCAGGCTCCGGTACTCCACCGTGCGCCTCACGATATTGCGGCGAAGCTTGAAACTTCCGGTTAGAAACTCCTGTATCTGAACGACAAAACTGTCTCCGCGATGCACGCGAAGCGATGTTTTCCCGGCACCATGCTCCTCCGTATGCATATAAGCGCTGTCGACAGCCTGCAGACACTCTTCGCCCGGCAGGTCGGCAAAGGTTTTGCAGGCATACTTTACGACTTCTTCCTTTGCCACTCCCAGGCGGTTGCAGTTGGCGGCAAAGAGATGGACGTAATTGTTGCGGTTGCCCTCGGCATAGGCAAACTTACGGGTAGTCTGCTTACGGGCGGAAGAGATCAGCTGCATGACATCTTTTCCGATAACGGCTTTTATCGGCGTCAAGCCGCCAGGCAAAGCAGCCTCGCCCCTGAGCCAGTTTTCAAAGCGGGGAGAGATATAAAGCTGCGGATCATACGAAACGATGCAGAGCCGCCCGGCATCGCTCCCCGAAGTATCGGCTTCGATGCCCAGCAGGCGCTGATACCAGTCTTTCACCAGCTTGTAGATAGCCGAATGGTTTTGGGCCACCAGTTCAAGCTCGACAGCCGGATAGACAATGACTTTGATGCCATGCCCGCGCGGACTGATCCAGCAGGCCACCGTATAGGCAGCCTCGCGCACCAAAGCGAGCAGGTGAGGCAGTTCTTCTTTCTGCAACTCATCAAAATCGAGGATAATCAACGGATTGTAGGCTGTCATATACTGTTCCAGCCGTTGCCCGCGGTAGGTAGCGGAGATCGTTATGGCAGGTAGCGCTTTTTTCAGATTACCGGCAGCTTCGGAATTATCCTTGTCCATATAGACACGGATACGGTTAACAGAGGCGGCATATTTGCCATTACGGATATCGGAAAGGACGTCGATCAGATTGACGTCGCCCATACAGGTTTTAAACCTGGCAAACACAGATACTTTTATCATAACAGTTCGTTTAAAATTTGGGTTATCATTACAGCTTTCAAGGTCGGCAATTCTTTACAAACGGGCCCGTTATTTTCTCTTTTATTATGATAAATACGGGCCCTGCCAACCCAGCCCGTTATCCGGGTCGATCGCCGTCCCGGTGATTGTCGATGTAATCCTGTACGACATTTGCCAGCCTCCCCAACGCCAGGCAGTCTTTTTCCGGATCATAGCGTATGTGAAAGACCGAGTCGAGCGAACGCAGGAAAGGTTTCACATCGTGACGCCCGTTCACCGTCCATTTTCGGCTCATTACCAGAGGGCCGATCAGCTTCACAAAATCAGCTGTCGGCCCATTGAAGACGATAGGTTCTTCCTCTATCATATCTTCTTCCCAAACCGCATGTTCCAGTAGGTGTGCCAGTTTGTTACATTGTTTCTTCACTTCCCGAAGTTCCCCTTCGAGCTGCTCGCAGTGGAGCCTCAATTCTTGCGCCGCCTCCGTCAGAAGGGCAGCATCCAGTTTTTTTTCATTTGGAATATTTTTATTGTTAATAATTATCAGGCATTGGTTGAGAGTTTGTCAGATATGAATGTAGTGTCGTTGGTAAGGGCGGTTCGCGAACCGCCCCTACGAGGTCTGTCATTTAGGTTCAATATTTTCTATATTCGATTGCGAAGCCTAACTTTCAACTGCCACTTGTCAACTGTCAACTGAAAAAATGTTTCACCTTTTTCTAATCAATAAAGCCCCGGAGGAAAATCCCCCGGGGCTTTTTTTTGTCTGTCTTCGCTCTTCACAGAGATCGAACAGAAGAACTTTATTTCATTACTTTAGTATTAATATCGACCGCTTGTTCGCCTGTCGCAGGGTAATTAGTTCCTTTCGGGACCACGCAGTCAACTCTAATTTATTGATTATAAATAATTTCTTATTTTACAATAGCTTTGACAGCAGCTTCGCCTTCGACAGCTACAAATACTACGCCTGCAGGAACAGAGATAGTAGCTTCGCTAGAAGTGATCACAGTGTTAGCTACTGCCTGACCAAGTACGTTGTTGATAACAACTTTCTTGCCTTCAGCACCCTTTACGATTACAGCACCGTCAGTTGCCACTACGCTGATCGTAGAAGTACCGATAGTTTCGTTCTCTGTCGGAGTTGTAGCGTTTTCAAAATCAAATGTGAACGGAGTAGCCTGATTGATACCTTCGTTGATTGCATCATCAGAACCTTCATGGTTGCCATTCTTGTTAGCTTTCTGGGCCAATACGGCAACACCGTCTTCTTCTTTCAACCAAGCGGCTGTTTCACCTTTGAATGCACCGTAACCAGTTGCAGCTGTTTCCAGATAGAACTGATTTTCTACTGTCGAACCGTCACCTTCAAAACCGACTCTTCTCAAAGCAAATCCGGCTTTGTTCAAATCGTCAGCCTTAGTTACATCAATAACAGCCAGGAAGGCTTCGTTTTCTACGAAATACTTCGGATTGATATAATTATGGCCATCCTGTTCGATAGCGATAACAGTCTTGTTACCTACATGCCATGATTTCTTTTCTAATGTATAATCAGATTTCAGGATATACAGCGAATCGCCTTTATGTACGGCTTCAACGAATGCCAGACGAGTCTTGTTGTTATGTTTGAAGATGCTGGCATTCTGGAGCTTATTGATGTTTTCATACAGGTTGACAGAATCCTGCAGGCTGATCATGAAACGACCTGCCAGGTAACCATCGTAAGATTCTTCGTGTCCGCAAGAAGGATTCAATCCGTGAGGAGCTTCGATATTGCCATCTTTACAGAATGTGTAAGCAGGTACGCTATCCGGATCGACAACAAACATATACAACGGTCTGTAATCGTCTTTCTTTGCAAGGTCTATATATACAGAAGGAGCTTCAGGAGTTACATTTTTTGGCTGAACACCTACGAAATTCATACCCTTGCCTGCAGAGTAAACAGAATTAGCATCTTCATACAAGAATGCCTGGTACGGTTCTTTCTGGATATTAACAGGAACATAAACCTGTTCATCAGCCAGCTGTACATAGATATGACTCTTAACCGGTTTGATATCGAAGATAGTAGTAGTTGTTGTACCCATCGATGTACACAGATCATCCACTTTCATTTCATTGCTGATCGGTTGACGACGCAATACCTGCAGAGCTTTACCTTTTGCATTTGTAAGAATCATTGCATAATAATGAGCACCATTTGCATGTGCATCTTCCTTGAATGCAAACCAAGCCATTGTCAAAGAAGGATCGCTTGTAATATCCTCTTCGTATTTAGCGACAAACTTATGATTCTGATCCAATGCGATATACTTGTAATCGTTATCGATCTGGTTAGCATCTTTAATCTTCAGTCTGTAGATAGTCTTTGTCCAACCGTCAGCAGTAACAGACGTTGCATTATCCAACTGGAATTCCAATTGTTCTCTAGCAATTGTTAATGTATCATTTACATCTGCTGTCAAGAACATTTCATTGCTCAGACCATCGATCAGGTTGAATACATAAGTTGTATCGGAAACTTGCTTGCCGCTCAGGTCCAGATAACCTCTTGTAGCATCTTTCACTTCATCGAAATAGATTGTATCACCACAGCTCAGGAAGTTATAAGCCGCACCATGCTGACTCAAACCTTCCAGATAATTTACATTAGCATCTTTTGTGTGATCGATAAAATAAAATTTACCAACAACAACTTTACCATCTGCATCTTTCACATTATAAAGCTGACCTTCGAATGCTACATTACCAAATTCACGGTTAGTAATGCTTACACGAGGAGTTTCATTGTCCTGAGGAGCTGTTCTGTTCTTACATCCCAGTTGTTTTACTTCCCATTGAGTAGCAGGCATATGATTGAAATCCTGTTCGTTTTCTTTTACATCATAATACATGTGTCCGGCAAAATCGGAAACGATATATGAACCGTCTACTCTCTTTTCACCCTGGCTGGCAGCTTTTGTTGTAGACAAACGAACAAAATAAGTACCATCCACTTTTGAAGCACGAGCCAGATAAGAATAATCGTGATCGAAACCGATACGGATAAGCATATCTGCTTGCTTGTTGGTTACATAAGCCTTACCATTCGCTTTATCCTGAATTGTCAGACCTGCATTTGCAAATTCGTCTTCTGCATATGTACGAGCACGACCTACAGTCGGAACAACAGATCCATCAGATAAGTAAGCAATTGTGATTGCAACCGGTTCTTTTGCAGCTTTCTTTACTCCTGTATTATCAGCAGCAGTTAGAGCGCCTGTACCACGAGCTTTTCCTTCGTTCACAGAGTTATAGAATTGATCAATAGTTGCACTTGCCAATGTTGTAGTAGTCCAAGCTGTATTTGCCTGATATTCGGCAACAGACATAGAAGAAGCATTCAACGGCTCAATAACCAAACTGTCCTGAGTCGGGAAATAAGTGAACTTAAAGATAGAACGTGCATTATATGCAGTCAAGTCTGCATAACTAGCAGGAGCCGGAGCATTCACCAACTTTAAGTTAGGACTCTTTTCCGGGTTCAATTTATCTGCTTCGTAAGCTTCTGTAGATACCATTAATACAGAATCAGGTTCACTTACAGCCTTCTTAACTTTCAAAACAATGTTGAAGCCTGCATAATCAGTACTTGCTCCATTTTCTGTAAGTATATGTTCTTCTGCCACATAACCTTTTTCTCTTACGAAATAACTATAAGCATCAGCAAGAGCTACTTCAGTCGTTTTGCCTGAATAGAACATATCGAACATAGCCTTATACCAATTATTACCAGCTACACTATTACCATATTCCCATGAACCATCAGCATCGATCATGCTATTGATATCAGCTGCAGAAAGGACTTTAGCACCAGCAACAACCGGAGTCAAAGCAATTACATTCTGGTCTGCCATGTTCACACCGGCATCTGCATCTGAATATTTAACAGCAACAACTTCGCCATTTTCATTCTGAGCCAAAGCAACTACAACTTTAGAATTCGTATCATGTACAAATGCCCATAATTTTTGTGCACCAAATGTACCAGTTGTTTTTTCTGCGATATTGTACCAAGTCCATCTGTCGATACAACCGTCTACTAATGTTTTAGTCGCACCAGTTTTCACCGATTCAGTAGTAAGAACACCTCCCAGAATAGCATTCTCATGGTCAAATGTCAAAGGATAGCCAGTTTCCTTATTTACAAATTTGAAGTTGACACCATTAGATGCATCATCCTGTACATCAATCTTCCATAAAGAAGATGTCAGTCTGGCTCCATCCTTTCCTGCTTCTTCAATAGCAACAACCTTCAAATATAATTTGCCGGTCGTATAGTCTCTGTCCTGTACAAGTACTTTCAGAGAAACATCTTCTCCTTCTTTTACCTCTTTTTCATTTACCACCAATTGGTAGTACTTGTTTGAATCAAATTTATTGATTTTAGCAACAGCGGCCTGATCCAGCTTGGCTGCAGTTACATTTTGAGTACGGAACGGTACTTCCCAATCACTCTTGTTCGCATGTTGAGCACTTGCGACAGTAATTGATCCTACCAATAACGCACCCGTCATCAAAGTAGAAAACTTTTTGTTCATAATCTTCAATTTAATATTAATAATAGTGTTACTTAAAAAGCCTTTTAACCTTAGATCAGGAACGCTTCCGAGAGCGAATGACGAGATTAAACGTTCCTTTTTTCTCGCCATTTTTTGGGAGATATTTTAACTTCGTGTAAAAAACGACCAATTTTATACTACCTTTACTATCCAATTGATAAGAAAGCATATAGGTTCTGGAAAAAATATTGAAGAATGCATTGTCTATTCAAAACTAATATCTAATTTTGCTGGCGAGAAAAAAGGAACGTTTAATTTAGTCATTCATTTTTCGCATTCTATCCTTTATTATTCAACTGATCATACAGCATTTTCAACTATCATTACATATACAGATATATACCCGTACGCATTTCATAATACGCTGTGTTTCAACACCTGTTTTTTCAACTTTTCGCAGGGGATTGTTAAAAGATGGAATTTAGCCTGTTTTTCGGGGGAAATAAAGAAAGGATGATAAGAACCTGTTGGCAGAATTAATCTGCTACAAAATTAGGAAAAGGTGAACCTTTATCCTATCATGGCGGCTCTCTTTCTGTCCTGGCGGGTTTGACCCGCCATCTCATACTGAGTTTTGATTATCAGTATAGGATGCGATCCCGGGTCAAGCCCGGAAGGACAGAGCTGACTCTCATATTTAGAAATAATTGAACTATAAACATCAGGAAGATTACAGCAGCCTTGTAAAGGATTGGATATGTTAAATTAATATGTTATAGAACATATTTCCTGTAAAGCTATTATCTTTGCAGTGACTAATAAAACAGCAAAGAAATATGCTAAAACAGGCATTTTACATTCTGTTCTTCTATTTTACCGGAGAATTTATCAGTTCTTTCATCGATGGCTTTATCCCGGGAAGTGTCATTGGTATGGTATTGTTATTCCTGGCACTGGCATTCAAATTGGTAAAACCGGCAAATGTAAAGAAGTTATCGACGATCCTGACTGAGAATATGGGGTTGTTCTTCCTTCCTGCCGGTGTCGGACTGATGAGTTCTCTCGGCATTATCTCACAATATTGGGCAGTGATCTTGACTGCATCCGTTGTCAGTACCATTCTGGTAATTGCCAGTGTTGCTCTTATCCAGCAAAAACTCGGAAAGGAGGGTGAAAGCAATGAATAATCTGGTACATTCCGAAGTATTTGCACTCACTTTAGTGATCGGTACTTACCTGGCAGCACTCGCTTTATACAAAAAAACACGTATCAGCCTGCTGAATCCATTGTTGACTTCCATATTTGTAATCATTCTCGTTCTGAAGACAATGGGCATAGAATACGAATCTTTTCAGAAAGGGAGCCATCTGATCCATTTCATGCTGGGACCTTCGGTCGTAGCATTGGGTTTCGTCCTCTATGACCAGGTACGGTACTTGAAAGGGAATGTAATTTCCATCCTCACTTCCGTATTCGTCGGAGCAATCGTAGGTATCGTCAGTGTCATCGTAATCGGCGATCTGATGGGGGCCGACCAGGCATTGATCGCCTCGCTCCAACCGAAGTCGGTCACAACTCCTATCGCCATGGGGATCGCAGAAAAGGCAGGAGGAATACCTTCACTGACAGCAGTGATCGTTGTAGCAGTAGGTATATTCGGTAGTATTGTCGGTCCGTTTGTCATGAAAGTACTCGGAATAGAAAGTCGGATTGCCAAGGGATTGGCCCTCGGAGCCTCTTCACACGGACTGGGTACTTCAGTCGCCATTCAGATCGGTGCCATTGAAGGCGCTTTGAGCGGATTAGCGATCGGGCTGATGGGAATCATGACTGCGATTCTGGTCCCTGTTATCAGTTTTATCATTTCCTTGTTTTAAAATAAATCCTCCTTTTATCCCCCTGCAAATCATATCAGACTGATTTGCAACTCATTTCTGAAGAAAAAGATTGCCGCTTATTGGTACTTTAAGAGGAAAACACTACTTTTGTACCCGAAAATGACCGAAGACAATTCAAAAAAACATTATAAATAAAAATATTTCGTATGATTAATTCACAAGACATTAAAAAAGGAACTTGTATTCGTTTGGATGGCAAACTGTATTTCTGTGTTGACTTCCTTCACGTAAAACCGGGAAAAGGAAACACAATTATGCGTACTACATTAAAAGATGTAGTAAAAGGAGGCCAGATCGAACGCCGTTTCAATATTGGTGAAAAACTGGAAGACGTACGTGTAGAACGTCGTCCTTATCAATATACATATCGTGAAGGCGATCATTTCCACTTCATGAACCAGGAAACTTATGAAGATGTAATCATCGACAAGGAACTGATCAATGGTGTTGACTATATGATAGAAGGCCAGATCGTTGAAGTTGTTTCCGATGCATCGACAGAAACTGTTCTTTTCGCAGATATGCCTACAAAAGTTCAGTTGAAAATCACTTATACCGAACCGGGTGTAAAAGGCGATACAGCAACTAACACATTGAAACCGGCTACAGTTGAATCCGGTGCTGAAGTTCGTGTTCCGTTGTTCATCAACGAAGGCGAAATTATCGAAATCAACACGACAGACGGTTCTTACGTAGGACGTATCCGTGAATAATATGATATAATGCAGGGACGGTCAAAAAGCCGTCCCTCTGTTTTTCTTCACCAAAACAATATACAACTATGAAAATAAAAGAATGGGCAGAAGAAGACCGCCCACGCGAAAAAATGTTACTCAAAGGCGTTTCCTCCCTTAGTGAAGCAGAGCTTTTAGCCATCCTGATCAGCTCGGGTAACAGTAACGAAACAGCAGTACAACTCTCACAACGTATCCTCAACGCAGTAGACAACAATCTGAACGCATTGGCAAAACTGACTATCCAGGAACTTATATCAGGTTTCAAAGGTATCGGCGAAGCCAAAGCTATCACGATTTGTGCAGCTCTCGAATTAGGCAAACGGCGTAATCTTGCAGATCCTATCTTCCGTCAATCGATCCGGAGCAGCCATGATGCCTATGCCTTATTCCATCCGTTACTCTGCGATCTGCCATATGAAGAGTTATGGATCGCACTGACCAATCGTGCCGGAAAAGTAATCGGAAAAACCAGGATCAGCCAGGGTGGCATCGGAGAAACTTCCGCCGACCTGCGCATCATTCTGAAAATGGCTATCACCGCACTGGCAACAGGCATTATCCTATGCCATAACCACCCGTCCGGTAACACCCGTCCGAGTTCACAGGATGACTCCCTGACCAAACGCCTGCATAAAGCAGCCGAACTGTTAGAAATTAATTTACTGGATCATATAATCCTCTGCGAGGAAAGTTACTTCAGCTATGCAGACGAGGGTCGACTGGCCCTGTAGAACATTTTCTCTTTTCTATGGTTTAGTATATAGAAGATATTAATGTATATTTGCATTCAAATTAAAAGAAGATGAACAACGAATTCCTCCAAACAGAAGAAGCGATTGTCGCCATGCTGAAAACAGTATACGACCCGGAAATTCCGGTCAACGTATTCGATCTCGGCCTGATATATAAAGTAGACATAGACGACGAAAAAAACGTCCGTATAGATATGACCCTGACTGCCCCGAATTGTCCGGCAGCCGATTTTATCCTGGAAGATGTCCGCATGAAAGTAGAATCGGTAGACGGTGTAAATAATGTGGAAGTCAATCTCGTTTTCGAACCGGAATGGGATAAGGATATGATGTCGGAAGAGGCTAAACTGGAACTCGGCTTCTTATGAATTCATCCCGAAAGAAAATATTTTTTGCATCGGACGCCCATCTGGGCGCCCGGTTTCATAAAGACCCGCTGGCAGTCGAGAAAAAGCTGGTACGTTGGCTTGACAGCATCAAAGACGAGGCTATGGCCATCTATTTTCTGGGGGATATGTTCGACTATTGGTACGAATATAAATATGTCGTACCCAAAGGATTCACCCGCTTCCTCGGTAAACTGGCCGAACTTTCGGACAGCGGGATAGAAATCCATATATTCATCGGTAATCACGATATCTGGATGTTCGACTACCTGCCGAATGAGATCGGTGCAATTATCCACCGCGACGTACTGACCACCGACCTGCTAGGCAAACGTTTCTTTCTGGGTCACGGTGACGAAGTAGACTATCGCAGCAAAGCCTTCCGTTTTATCCGTGCCCTTTTCCGTAACAAATTCTGCCAGTGGCTCTACGGAGGCATTCATCCCCGCTGGACCTTCGGCTTTGCCCTCGGCTGGTCATTGAGCAGCCGTAAAAGCGGACTGGAAAAAGAAAATGCACTCGAATATAAAGGTGAGTCAGCTGAATATCTGGTTCTATTCGCCAAAGACTACCTGAAAACGCATCCGGATATCAACTTCTTCATTTTCGGGCATCGCCATATCATGCTCGACCTGATGCTTTCACGCACTTCCCGCCTGCTGATAGCGGGTGACTGGATGACTCTTTTCTCCTATATCGTTTGGGATGGAGAAAATCTCTTCCTGGAACAGTTCGAAACAGAGTAAGCCTCACATGAGACCATAAAAAAACTGCCCCAACCGGTGTCGGAGCAGTCTAAACACTAATCCTGTGTTTTGTAAGCTGTGAGGATTAGTAATTATTTTTTCGCTTGCAATTTACATAGTTTTCTCGGGATTTACCTAAAAAGGGAGTAATTTATTTACCTTCTTTCAGGGAAGACAAATAAAAGTCCCGTATCAACAGGCCTATAACGCATATATAAAAGATAGTTACGGGAACACCCAGGTAACGGATCAAAGACTCATTCAATGAAGTACAAAGAGCATATGAAAATAAAGAAATAAAGGGAATTCCTAAAGCATTGTAGAACTTATGGGGAAAGTACATGATATAAGCAACAGCCAACAGATCACCCACATACATATACCGTTCGTGCATACCCGGCAACGAAAAAGGAAAAATCACCGCAGAAAGAAGAGCCAGACGAACCAGATAATCATTCGTTAACTCTGTCCTATACTTTTTAGCCAGCAATCCGCCCATCAGAAGAGTAAACAAAAATGTAAAGAGAATACCGATCCATTTAACCGTCTCATAATGATCGTCACTGATCCACATATACAGATTCGGAAACTGTAACGAAAGTGACTCATAATATTCGGACTGTGAGACGAAAACAGACAACAGCTCCGTCAGTGGTCGCCCTACACAGTATGCCGGTAACAATGAAATCAAATAAACAGCCGGTAACAACAGAAAATAATACCATTTGACCCTGTTTCTCAACAACAATACAAAATAAAACGGGAAAAGCAGGACAGCCTGAAGTTTAAAAGAGAACGAGACCCCTAAAAACAGAATGGAAAGGACTGGTTTCTTTCGCAACACAAAATAAATACTCCCCACCAGAAATGAGGCATACACCGAATCGCATTGCCCCCAGTAAGAGCTATTGATCAGAACCGTCGGCAACAACGGAACAACAGCTAAGGCACACCATCTCACCCAATCTTCCTTGTATTTCTGATAGGCAATACCTCCTATAAACCAAGCTGCAACATATTCAAAACAAATCGATACCAGCTTGATCGGAATAAGCGGTTCCCCTCCCAGTTTGGCTATTCCCAACAAAAAATATAAATAAGCCGGTGAATAATTAGCAAATTCAAAACGAAATGCCTGCCAATAACCATGCGACCGGATAAATTCGACCCACGGTTTCAAAAAGAATGTATAATCACCCGGCTCAGGGAAAAAGGGTAGCATCAATAATTTGATCAGCAAACCTGCCAGGATCAACAAGGCCAGGAACTTTTTATTCCTGAATAGAGATTGTAAAACAGGGAGGATCTTCAACATAGTATTTATGGTATAAAAAGACCGGAGGACAGTTATACACCATTCCTTCGGTCTCCTGATTCATATCCGGTATCTACTTATTTACCTAATATATCCATTGTATCGGAAGCGATCATATATTCTTCGTCAGTCGGTACAACGATAATTGTCACCTTACTGTCCGGAGTACTGATCACCATTTCTTCACCACGCATACCGTCGTTCTTCTGAACATCGATCTTCATGCCCATGAATTCCATATTTTCGCATACAACACGACGGGTAGCCCATTGGTTTTCACCTACACCGCCAGTCCATACCAGAATATCGCAACCACCCATAGCTGCAGCATAAGCACCGATATATTTTTTGATGCGATAGTTGTAAATGTTCAATGCCATGATAGCCCGTTTGTCGCCTTCGGCTACAGCAGCTTCGATCTCACGCATATCGGAAGAAATGCCGGACAGTCCCAGCACACCACTCTGTTTGTTGATCAGGTCAGACAAACCTTTAGCATCAAGTTTTTCCTTGTCCATGATGAATGTAAGTGCGCCCGCATCCACATCACCGCAACGTGTTCCCATCAACAGACCTTCTACCGGAGTCAGCCCCATAGAAGTATCGACACTCTTACCGTTCTTTACAGCAGCAATTGAACCGCCGTTACCAACGTGAGCCGTAATGATCTTCTGTTCTTCATAAGGAACACCCAGGATTTCACAAGCACGTTTTGAAACGTAGCGGTGACTGGTTCCATGGAAGCCGTAACGACGGATACCGTATTTCTTATACAGAGAATAAGGCAGACCGTACATATAAGCATAATCAGGCATTGTCTGGTGGAAAGCAGTATCGAATACGCCCACCTGGCGGATTCCCGGGATCAATGCGCTCATGGCACGGATACCCTTCAGGTTTGGCGGGTTGTGAAGCGGTGCCAGATCGATGCACTCAACCATTTTACCGATCACTTCCGAAGTAATCTCCACACTACTGCTGAATGCTTCACCACCGTGTACCACACGATGACCTACAGCATCAATTTCGTTAAACGACTTGATACAGCCGTATTGATCGTCAGTCAGCACGCTCAGGATAAACTCGATAGCTGCATTATGCTCAGGCAATTCTTTCTCCAGGATCACTTTTTTACCATCCGGCTGAGTGAATTTCAGGAAAGAACCCGGCAAACCCAGTTTCTCTACGCCGCCCTGTGCCAGTACCTCATGTGTGTCCATATTGAACAACTTGTACTTAACAGACGAACTTCCGCAATTTAATACTAATATCTTCATATCTTTCTTGTTGTGTCTTTTTTTACTTTTTAGCAGCCTTTAAGCCGATAGACTGATTGCTGGCAATAGCAACCATCTTATAGATATCATCTACTGAACAACCGCGTGACAGGTCGTTGACAGGAGCAGCCATACCCTGAAGGATCGGACCTACTGCTTCTGCGTCACCCAGACGTTGAACCAGTTTATAAGCGATATTACCAACTTCCAGTGTCGGGAATACCAACACGTTAGCCTTACCGGCCACTTCGCTACCCGGAGCTTTCAATGAAGCAACCGATTCTACCAAAGCGGCATCAGACTGCAATTCGCCGTCGATCTTCAGTTCAGGTGCCATTTCTTTTGCCAGACGTGTAGCCTCAACGACTTTGTCTACCATTTCATGAGAAGCACTCCCTTTTGTTGAAAAGCTCAGCATAGCGACACGTGGTTCCACACCAACGATATCACGAGCCGTAGCGGCTGTAGCAATAGCAATGCTAGCCAATTCCGAAGCTGTAGGATTCGGCATCACAGCGCAGTCGGCAAATACAAGCAAACCCTCTTTGCCATATTCCGGTTTTTTTGTGAACATAAGGAAAGCACCGGATACGCAACTCATGCCCGGAGCAGTCTTAACGATCTGCAAGGCAGGACGAAGCACATTACCTGTTGTATTCTGGGCTCCGGCAATTTCACCGTCAGCATCACCTGCCTTGATCATCAGGCAAGCAAGGAATAAAGGATCTTCTACCAGAACGGCAGCCTTTTCAGGAGTCATACCTTTTTTCTGACGCAACTGGAAAAGCAGGTCAGCATAAGCAGCTTTCTTTTCATGATTTTTAGGGTCAACAATAGTTGCCTGTCCGATGTGGTTCAGACCGTAGTTTGCTGCCAGAGAAGAAATCTCAGCCGGATTTCCGATCAGAATGATGTCAGCAACTCCATCGGCCAATAAACGGTCGGCGGCTTTCAGTGTTCTTTCTTCTGTTCCTTCAGGAAGAACGATGCGCTGCTTGTCAGCTTTAGCGCGTGCAATAATCTCTTGCATTAAGTCCATAGCGGAAGATATTTTTTATAGAATTTAGTAATTGCTACTGTTTGCGGGTACAAAAGTAGGCAAAATGCAACATAGAGTTTGCAAAAAGCACAAAAGATTTGCAACCGGAGCTGCCACTTTCAGAAGATTTAACAGTAATTCACGACTTCACGCTCACCGGACAAGATTTGTTGCAAGTCTTCGGCTAAAATATTAATCTCCAGTTTGCCATTGTGGGCCACAGATATTTTACCCCGCTCTTCCGAAACTATAATAATCAACGCATCGGTTTCAAGAGACATCCCCAATGCGGAACGGTGACGTAATCCCAGGTCTTTCGGCAAACTGGCATTCTGTGCAACCGGTAAAATACAACCGGCCGCCTTGATACGTCCGTCAGCAATGATCATGGCACCATCATGCAAAGGACTATTTTTAAAGAAGATATTTTCTATCAGACGGGCATTCACATCTGCATTGAACATCTCACCGGTATGTTCATACACCGACAGGTTGACGTCCTGCTGGATCACGATCAGGGCACCGGTTTTTTTACGGGCCATATTCATACAAGCCAAAACTACCGGAGCGACATATTTCCCTTCCTGCTCGTTATTCACATTACGTTTGGAGAAAAGTTTCCCCAGAAATTTCCATCCCCGATGAGACCCCAACGCCATCAGGAAACGTCGGATCTCATCCTGAAACAGGATCACCAGCACGACAAAACCGACGCTGATAAACTTATCCAGTATGGCGCCCATCAAACGCATTTCCAAGACCTGGGAAACCAGGATCCACACAATAATAAATGAAACAACCCCGCTAAAGATAGCCAATGTACCCGAACTCTTCATCAGTTTGTAAGTCTGGTACAGGAAAAAGGCTACCAGCAGTACATCGATCAGGTCTTTTACTCCGAAATGCATCCACATAATATTATGAGTTGATAGTTGACAATTGACAATTGACAGTTTTAGTAACCAGCTTTACAGCCTCGACAGCCGCTTTTACATCATGAACACGGAGGATATCCGCCCCGTTCATCAAAGCGATCGTATTCAGGACCGTCGTACCATTCAGACTTTCTGCCGGAGAACCTCCCAGATATTTATATATCATGCTTTTACGGGATATACCGACGAGCAATGGCAGACCGAATACACCGAATTCCTGCAGACGATTCATCAGCAGATAATTCTGATCGACGGTTTTACTAAATCCGAAGCCGGGATCAAGAATAATATCATTGACTCCCAACAAACGAAGTTCACGGACTTTCGAGGCAAAATAGAGCATGATCTCTTCCATCATATCCGTATAACCGGTATACTGCTGCATCGTTTGGGGAGTTCCACGCATATGCATCATAATATAAGGAACTTTCAGATCTGCAACCGTAGCAAACATTCCGGCATCCAATTCACCGCCGGATATGTCGTTGATCATAGCCACCCCGTACTCCTCCACACATTTCCGGGCAACACCGGCACGGAAAGTATCTACGGAAACGATTGCTTCCGGATAATGTGCATTCAATATCTCCAATGCGAAAGCCAGTCGCTCCATCTCCTCTTCCGGTGAGACTTCAGCCGCATCCGGGCGGGATGAATAGCCGCCTATATCGATAATCTGTGCCCCTTCCGATAAAATGGTCCGTATCCGTTCTTCAATAGCAGCCTCCGTCTGTTTCCGGCTATCGGCATAAAAAGAATCTGGGGTAACATTTAAAATTCCCATCACCACCGGTGTGGACAGAGACACCAGTGTTCCCTTCATATTGAGCGTTTTATCTAACATTCCAACTTATATTTCCAGCAAAGATACACGATTATCACTTAAATCTTCATTCTTCATTCCTCATTCTTCATTTAATTACTACTTTTGCTCACCAAATAATCACCAAACGAAAAAAAGCTATGGGTATTTCAGAACTGTACGAATTATTTATACACCATCCGCAAATAACGACAGACAGCCGTAATTGTCCGCGTGGTTCGATCTTCTTTGCCTTGAAAGGAGAAAGATTCGACGGCAACCAATATGCAGCAAAAGCACTCGATACGGGTTGCGCTTATGCTGTCATCGATAATCCGGATTATGTCACAGGAGAACGCACCATCCTGGTAGACGATGTATTAAAGGCCTTACAGCAATTAGCTCACCGCCATCGTAAGATATTGGGCATTCCCATTATCGGGATTACCGGAACAAACGGAAAAACTACTACCAAAGAATTGCTGGCAGCCGTCCTGTCCACCAAATTCAACCTACTCTATACGGAAGGGAACCTGAACAATCATATCGGAGTTCCTCTTACTTTGCTCCGGTTAACGCACGATCATGAAATGGCCGTCATCGAAATGGGTGCAAGCCATCCAGGAGATATCAAGGAACTGGTAGAAATAGCCCTCCCCAACTACGGTATCATCACAAATGTCGGCCGTGCACACCTGGAAGGTTTCGGATCTTTTGAAGGAGTGGTAAAAACAAAAGGAGAGCTTTATGATTATATCCGCCGTACAAAAGGGAAGATATTCATCAAAAAAGAGAATAAAGATCTGCAGGGAATAGCCAAAGGGATCGAACAGATCACCTACGGGGCTGACGATACTTCATTTGCTTCGGGTCACGTGATCAGTTGTAACCCGTACCTTACTTTCGACTGGAAACAACAAGGTAAAATCCATACAGTTGATACGCACCTGATAGGTGCATATAATTTGGACAATGTGCTGGTAACTGTTGCCGTAGGCCGCTATTTTAAGATCCCGGCAGAACGAATCAGTCGCGCCATTGCCGCATACGAACCGACAAACAACCGCTCACAACTAAAAGAGACAGCTAATAACACGTTACTTATCGATGCTTACAATGCAAACCCCAGCAGTATGAAAGTTGCATTGGAGAACTTCACCGCCATGCCGGTATCACCCAAAGCCGTGATTCTGGGAGATATGCGTGAACTGGGCCCTTCCAGTGACGAACTGCATGCCGAAGCTGTAGCAGAGATCAAAGTCGGCAAATTCGACAAAGTCTTTCTCTGCGGGGAACATTTCGTAAAAGCAGGAAAAGAATTTGCCACTTACTCTACAACAGAAGAATTAATCGAAGCATTAAAAGCAAACCCGTTGAAAGGATATCATATCCTGATCAAAGGTTCTCATGGAATGGCACTGGAAAAGACTATTGAATTTTTATAAACCAGTTCTTTCAACTTGATCGTAACCATTCTATCTGCCTGTCGATAATTGTGAGCAAACTTGTCGACAATTATCGGCAGGTTTTACCATAATTATCGGCAAACAAACAGTTCCTAGTCATTATCAATAAACAATGCCTTCTTTAGCTTCTGATACAGGAAAGACAAGACAAGCAAGATAACTCCTAACATAATAAAGACAATAATCTTCCCTACCGTCGGCAACAGCCAAAGGTCGACAATGACCAGCTTCAACAGAACTATTCCGAAAACAGCCAGGCTGATCATACGCAGTATCCTCAGATGCAAACGCATGCCTAATGACATCTGGATAAATCCGGCAATACTCAGGGAAATGGACAAAGCCGCACTCGATTCTTCCTCCCAACCGGTCAGACGCAACATATTATTAACGGCAACAGTAAACAGGACAGTAGAAGCGATCGCAATGAACGAAGTCATCCAATCCGCACTTTTTTGCCGGAAATTATATAAACGATAATAATTCCTGGCCAGCAAAAACAGATGAACAATCACAATCACCAATGTCCCCCACTGCAATATAAGCAACAAAGAATTGCTATAATTATTGACTATCGACGATAACAGAACGAACAAACAGACGGAAAGTCCGGCTGCTATCGCATAAACAATCGTATAATAACCGATCGCAAAACGCAATCTCAATCCAACCAGCAACAACAAAAGTACCAGACAAGTAAATGCGAGGCAAGCACACTCGGCTAAAGGTGCATATGTAATATGCAAATAAAAGTCTACAATAAACGAAAGATAAATAATACCGCATCCAACCAACCAGGCAATCGCATTAAACGGAGTATACGGTATCTTCGATAAGCTCGTGAATAAGGCTTTCTTTCGTTCCATTAACCAGGCAAAAACACCAAACGCCAGACCGGTAAAAATTCCGGTAGCAAACGTTCCATTCAGGAACAACGAAGAAACGACATCATCAGATAACACATTCTCCAGATCCATCAGATACGAGATGATTGTCAGACAGAACAATATATGTGTAAAACAAGCATATACCGGTTGCCGGAACCGACTGAAAAGCCAAAGGACCACCACCATTTCCGTTGCCCACAACAAGGTTATAAAAGTACCCTCCAACTGAATCGGAATACTAATCGAGATAAAAGTAAAAAACATTCCGGTCAGAAGGGCAAGTAACAATCCCCTGTCTGCCGCCCGTTTACGCACGGCAAAAGCGATACCCCCATTAACAAACGCTATAAATATAGTGAAGGCCCCTTTGATATTATAAGGTAACTGCAATTCATGCAAAAACCATAAAGCAAAAAAGAGATACAGGAAGTTATTCAACACGACCGTCATTACCAGTAATTGATTTACCTTCTTATTATCCGTACGCAGCACCGATACGACAGGCAACAGGAATATCAGGAAGTACAACGTTAAGAAAAGCAACAGGTGAAACAGTTGTGCGCTCCGGGCAATATCCAGATCCGCCACCAGCGAATATCCGAGCATGATCACATAGGTAGCGACAAAACAGATAAGCGGCAATTCTCCCCATTTCTTATACAATGCCAAGCCGAACATCCCCATATTCAGTATCGTCATATAAGTGAACAGCACCAGATAATTACCCATCCCGTTACTGACCAGGAATGGAGCTATAAAACCTCCTGCCAATGCAATAATCGCCAACTCACGCCGGTCGTACAAAACAGAGAGAAGCGACATAAAAGCCGTCAATGCCACCAGCATGATAAAAGCTGCCGTCTGACTGAACAAGCCATAATAATGATATGCCATTCCCACTGTCACATAGAAAATCGCAAAGGCACCTCCTGCCAGGAGGGAACTGAACGTTCGATACGTCTTTTTAAGCTTCTGGGATAAAAGCAGTAATCCGCCGCCGACTGCAAATCCGAGTACCGTACGGAACACCTCGTTGATCCAGTTCTTGTCGATCGCATATTTGACAAACAATCCCATGCCGACAACCAGCACCAGAATGCCGATCTTTCCGAACAGATTCTCTCCGATATACTTTTCATAATCGACCTTCTTCTTCTCTTTGACAATTCCAAAAGGCTTGATAACAGGCTCAGGTACTACCTTTTTTTCTTTAACATTCACAGAAGAGACCGGTTCTTCCAGCCAACTTTCAACAGGCTTCTCTACTTTCTGCATAACAGGAGGAATGATCTTTTCGACCGAAGGTTCCCGAACGATCACTTCCTTTGCTTTTCCGACAGATATCTCTACCGTTTTTTCAATCGTTTCTTGAATTTTTTCTTTAGGAATATCCTCTACAGAGCTTTCTCCGGCCAGAGACGCTGCCTGCTGCTTCCGGAGTTCATCTAACTGAGCTTCGATATACTTCCGCAAACTATACAGATCTTTCCGTAAGGAATCCGTATGAGTATTCATCTTACTTATATGAGAATAGAGGCTGATCCACACAACCACGATCAGTATAATGAGTAGAATTTCCATGGGCTTACATTTAAAGGACGCTACTAATATACAATTTATTTATGATTACAGGCTATCTATGATCTTCCTTTGCTTCTCAAAGAACAAAATACGCTGTTGCTCTCCGCTGACAGATATCATAGTAGATGATTTCAGCAAAGATTGCAACCAATGACGGACAATTTCGTAGGCTTTCAGATCCAATGACACAACCGTATTCAATATAAATGCACGAATAATACTGAGCCGGTAGTTCTGCGTCTCCAGATAACTGTAACTGGCATCGAAATTGATATTTGAAATATAAAACAGAATCGGATTACCCGTTTCACGATACATGCCACGGGCTGCCAGAACTTCCATATTATCCAGAAAACAAAGCAAATCCTGCTTTAAAAGACGGACACTTTCTTCATCAATCAAATGAATGCTGCGACAATAGAAGATATCATTCACTGTATACTGGAAAATCAAAGGATCCATTACGTAAGATGTTTTCCTGAGATACTTCGCTGCAATGGCAGTCTCCCGCTGTACTTCCAATAACTTCTCCGAAGGTTCTATCTCCTTGAAATGAACAGCCTTATCCGAATGACCATACTGATTATACCATTTACACAAATAGAAACGGGTTATATATTCATAATCCAGCAAAAAAGTGGTAGGAAGTACATTCATACACTCCACGCTGTTTGAAAAGGGATCGTTGCGCGCTTCCCGTAAGCGTTCATTGTACATTCCCCACATTTTAAAATCATCCTCTATCGGATCTACGTATTCCACCAAGCTCAGCTGATAAGGACGGCTTTTTGTCGCACATCCTCCGACCAGACTATCCAACGAGATACCGAACTTATTGGAGATGGCTGCTATCTCCGTAAAAGAAAAAGCGACATCGCCCCTCATACGGCGATATACGGCTTCTCGTTCTATGCACAGTAAATCAACAAGTGCATTGGTTAAGGTCGCTTTGTGGGGTATCTTCTCTCTGATCGCGCTGATTAACGTTTCGTAAATCAGGTCTTTACTCATAACATCAATTTTAAGAATTGCAGTAGACAAAAATAATAAAAATAAAGAAGCTTTCCTACCTATGCTCATTTTTGACTACTTTTGTACAGTTATCAACAATATTATAATATGCACGATCTTTGTTGTATAGGTCACATCACACTAGATAAAATAGTGACCCCTAAAAATACAGTACACATGGCGGGAGGAACCGCATTTTATTTCTCGCATGCAATCAAACATTTCAACGATATCGATTATTCGTTGGTCACAGCTTTGGCTGAAACAGAAATGAAAGAAGTAGACAGATTAAGGTCTGAAGGGATCGACGTTTCTGTTATGCCCAGTAAGCATTCTGTCTATTTCGAAAATATCTACGGCGAGAACCAGGATAACCGTACGCAACGGGTTCTGGCAAAAGCGGATCCGTTCACGGTCGATTATCTGAAAGATATACAGGCACGGATCATTCACCTGGGGAGTCTGCTGGCTGACGACTTCTCTTTAGATGTTGTAAGATTCATGGCTGAAAAAGGACTTGTGTCCGCCGACTCACAAGGATATCTGCGCAAAGTCCGTGATAAGAAAGTATATGCCGTCGACTGGACTGAAAAAGAAGAGGCTTTAAAATATATCCATTTCCTGAAAGCGAACGAGCATGAGATGGAGGTTCTGACAGGGCATGATGATGTGGCAGGTGCCGCCCGGATAATGTACGATTGGGGAGTGAAAGAGGTATTGATCACATTGGGGAGTCTCGGCTCCGTTATATATGATGGGAAAACGTTCCATAAGATACCGGCTTACAAACCCAGGGAAGTAGTAGATGCTACCGGCTGCGGCGATACCTATATGACCGGTTACCTGTATCAGCGCGCCAAAGGAGCTTCCATAGAAGAGGCCGGTCGTTTTGCTGCTGCAATGTCGACCCTCAAGATAGAGGCTTCCGGCCCTTTCAGTGGTACAAAAGAGGCGGTAATCCATTGTATGGAAACGGCAGAACAACGATTTCCGGAGATTTAAATCTCCGGATCATTTAAACGCCTTGCTGAATGTCGTCATCAACAGAATGCAAAGCCCCAGCAGGCCGACTACCATATAGGCATATTCCATATTGAATGCCTGTGAAATAGCTCCGATCAGCAACGGTGCAATGAGCGAACCGATAAAACTGATACTGGAAAGAATAGTAAGGGCTATTCCCACAGGTGTTTTCGACTTGGCACCGACCAAACTATAAATAGTAGGAACCATGCTGGATATTCCCAGTCCGACCAACATAAATCCGAAAGAGTTCACGATTACTTTCATTGCCATAGAATCGAACGTACTACCCAATAATGCCGAAATAAAGAAACCTATAAAAATAAAAGCTCCCGACAATTGCAACACCCGTTGCTTTCCGTATATCCGGTATGCATAATTAGCCAGAAAACGCCCTACGGTCATCATCACCATAAACACCAGGAACCCGATCTGTAAAGACTTAGGTACCTGCAATACCGATTCAAAATAAACGCCGCTCCAGTCGAACATCGCACTCTCCACCACCAATGCAAACAAGCCGACGAGTCCTAATTTGATCAGCAGCATCTCCGGCTTCCTGATATATTGCCATTTCTCCGACTTGTCGGCGACCGGCTCTTCCTGTACCTCCGCAGAGGCAACATCTTCCTGCAAATATTTACGGCTTACCATTGTCAGCAACAGGATCAATACAGCGATCAACGTAAAATGCCAGAACGGAGTGACATCTGAAACGATCATAATAAAACCGATCAAAGCCCCCATACAGGCAGCCAGACTCCATCCTCCGTGAAAAGAAGCCATGATTGTCCGCCCGTAAAGCCGCTCGATACCTATTCCCTGCGTATTCAACGATATATCGCATAAGTTCCAGAACACCCCGAAACAGAACAGGAACACACCAAGCATATAAATATTCAAAGCCGTCCCTATCGCAAACAATGACAAAGCGTACCCCATAATACTGATCTGCACCATGATTCGGCTCCCCAGTTTCGACACCAGATAACCCGCCAGCGGAATCGCAACAAATTTCCCTACCGGGATCATAAACAATACAATCCCCCAGTATAAGGCATCATTTACAGTAAAGATCTCCTTGATATCAGGAATACGACTCGCCCAGCTCGAAAAACAAAGTCCCTGGGCCAGAAAAAAAGAAAGAACGGCGAAACGTATGCGCTCTTTCGGATAAACAGCATGGTTGGTAGAATTCATTTCGTCAGATTTTTTTGAACAGATAAAAGTAGGCATATTTTCGTTAAACAGACCATATTCCCGGAAGAAAGTCAGGAAAGAGGCAGTTTGACAGGCAAAGTAAACCAGAAAGAACTGCCTTTCCCTTGTTCTGACTCCACACCGATCTCTCCCCCCAACGATTGAACGATGGACTGGCAGATAGACAACCCCAACCCCGTTCCTTGTATAAAAGAGTCGAATTTAGCAAAGCGCTCAAAGACATTTCCCTGATTCTCCGGAGCAATACCTTTCCCTGTATCCGTCACAAAGAAACGTAACCCGTTATCCAGATGTTCGTATCCCATACTGATCGTTCCTTCAAAAGTAAACTTACAGGCATTGCTCAGGAAATTGGATACGACCTGTGTCAAACGATTTTTCTCCGAACAGATTATATATGTCTCGTCGGGAAGGTCGCAACACAACCGGACACCGTCCTTCACTCTCGATTTATAAACTTGTTCCAGATCACAGAAAAGAACCGGAATATCGACATCTGAATAATTGAAATCGAGCTGCCCCGCCTCAATCTTCGACAGATCCAGTATATCATTGATCAATTGCAGTAACAACTCATTATTTGTCTCAATGATCCGGCAGTATTCATCAACCTCATCCGGTTCATCTGCCTGGGCTATAAGGTTGGAAAAACCGACAATCGCATTCAACGGTGTACGGATCTCATGACTCATATTCGCCAGAAAAGCACTTTTCAAACGGTTCGATTCCTCCGCCTTATCACGGAGACGGATCAATTCATTCGTCATCTTCAGATCTGTGATATCGCGGCGTATTCCCAAAATACGGGATACATCTCCATTCGGGTCTCTTTCATACGGCACGGCATGCAATTCGAACCAACGTTGCGGCTGACCGGGAAACGTAATACGCAACTGAATATCCATCACCTTACTTTCACCGCTGATCAGATCTTCAAGTCCTTTTATCAGAAAATCCCGATCATCAGCATAAACATATAATATATAATCAGTATAAGATATCTCCCGTCTACCCTCTTTTTTCAGATATCCCTGTATGTAGAATGTTTCTTCACTCACACTATATTCCCAGGGCATGATCTGAGCAGCATTGATCGTAAATTCAAGCTTCAACTTATTCTGTTCGATCTCACGTTCTTTCTCCTGCATCGTTTCCAGCAAATCTTTCATTTGCTGATTGGCTCTTTTTATATTCTTTTCTTTCCGATGGCGATAATAAAGAACGAGAGCAAAAGAGGCCGTAAGCGATATAAGCAAAGCGATAATCAATCCCAACTCCAATGGATGAGTAGCCCACATCGACGGGCTTGTATTATAAAGTATTACATCGGACGGCAAACGATATGAATCAATATTCAAGCGCTGAAAAACAGGATAATTGATATAATATTTTGGAGGTGACGGAGTCTCTCCGAAGGGGGGACTACCGGCAATGCCTTTCGTCAGGACATCATAAGCCAGCGTTGCCAGGTCACGTCCCAGATCTTCACCGGAAATAAAATAACCTCCCAGATAATTCATATTCAATTGCCCCTGGTCCTGCAGATAATAAATAGGCTTTGATGTATAGCGTTCAAATTCATTCATCAACATCGCATAAGCATGCGAGTAGCGGTTGGCATCCGTGTACCAACCGGCAGAAAGCAATGCATAAGATTCATCCATTTGGGCAATGGAGTCCAGTAATTGCGCTGTCGTCAGCTTCATTCCAGAGAAATAGTGCAGGGACAGGGAATCGACCTTCAATGAAATCGATTCAAAATAATTCTGGAAAATATCCATACTATACCTGTCATCATAATACAAAGCAACATGCTTTACTTCCGGTTGCAGACGTTTTATCAAACGAAGATTCTCTTCGACATAATCTCTATAAAAGTAACCGGTAAGCTGAAAGTCCCTGAAAGAAGCCGCTATATTCATAAAACTTCCGACAGATTTACAGTTTGCTAAATTCTCGTAATCGACAAACACCCGCTTTACATTTCCAAGTACTACCGGTATATCCTTCCATTCGACAGGGCATGTAGACCGGTAAACCGACCAGGCTTCTCCACCTAAAACCACAACCATAGACGGAGGTTTATTATAGGCATGATATAACAACCCGAGCCATTCAGCCCAGTCTTTAAAATCCGGACGAGTTTCACAATCCATATATTCGACAGATATACTTGCCGTAGACTTTTCATTCAGATATCTGACAAACGATGCTATCGTATGATTCTCACCCTCTTTTATCGGAGAATAAGAACTGATAACCAAAATTCGCGTATTTCCTGTTTCCGCTTGCTTACCCCATGCTACAGAGGGGAATAAAAAAATAACCGTCAGAAATAATACTATGATAAGGAAATTCACCTCCCTGCTCAACAATCTCATAATCACCTTTTGTATTGAAGGTCGTAAAGATACAGATAAAAATCTTTCCGGTACGAATTAAGTGATTCGGAAGACGGAAAAATATATACGTCGGAATGGAATTAAAAAAAAATATTAAAAAAGATTCAAGCAACAACAAACTGTTTATCTGACAATTAGAGACTCACCATTTTTATTTTTTTATTAATTGTGCTAACCCTGTGCAGCATTTTTCAACTTCATCCCATCTTATTAGTCGTACATAATTTATTAACATTAAAATAATAAGAAAGATGAAGAAGACGTTGAAATGGTCGCTTGTGATGATGTTAGCAGTAGTTGGTTTAACTTTTGCTTCTTGTAGTGATGATGACGATAACACTCCGACAGTAGGAACTGTAGAAGATGTTAATGGCGAATTCACAGGAAAGATGACTTATACTAAAGAAGCTAAAGCAACAGAAGCAGATCCTACAGCAACAGAATTGGAACTTAAAGTTGCAAATGACTCAATTCAGTTTGAAAAATTCCCTTATCAAGCATTAGTAGTAGCAATCCTTGGTGAAGAAGCTTCCAAACCGATCATCGCACAGATTGGCGATAGCCTGCAATACAAAACAATCTACACCGCTACAATGAATGCGGCAAAAGATTCTGTTGTTATGACATTAAATCCGGATCCATTGAAAATCTCTATCGAAGCATTGAATATGGAAGTTGAAGTAAACATTGAAGCACCTAATAAAGCTTCCTATGCAGTAAGCGACAAGAACTTGAAGTTCGCTTTGAAAGCAGCCAGCGTAAAAGTCGGCGAAACCGATTTTCCTTTCACTCCGATGGACTTATCATTTGATATGAAGAAAAAATAAGACTAACTCTATCCAATATAAACGGAGAATGTTTCATTGAAAGCATTCTCCGTTTTTTTATAGTACGACGACAGATTCTACATTATATATTTATAGCGCGTCAAACTTTTCTCACCTTCCTTCCGCAACAGATTACTTTCAACCGCCTCTTTCAAATCGCGGCTGGCAGTAGCGGTTGATAGCTCTTTAAAATACCTCAGATAATCTTTACGAGTAAAGGTTCCATCTTTTATATGCTCCCGGAACAATGCAATCCTGTCCCGACCCGAAAGTGTCACATTCTGCGACTGTAATAATTCTTCAAGCGACTCTTCCACTATTCTTAGCATAAATTCAACAAAAACAGTAGATTCTCCTTTTGAATCTGCAATAGCTAATGTCCGATAATACTCTTCCTGATTTTCTTTAATAAGAGATTCTACCGGTAAATATCCGAATACCGGATTATACTTTATCAAAATAACACTTTGCCACAGACGTCCCATTCTTCCGTTTCCATCGAGAAAAGGATGAATAAATTCAAACTCATAATGAAAAACACAACTCTTGACCAGCAATATTTCATCATCATTTTTCAAATAATGGAATAAATCATTCAACAACGATTTAACAAGAGTTCCTGAAGGAGCGACATGTGCCAACTGTTCCCCTTTTATGATACCAACAGATTTATTCCTTAATCTGCCAGCGTTTTCAACCAATCCATCCATCAATATCCGATGTGCCTCACATAAGGACTCTATACTGAAAGGATCAAAAAGTTCGATATTTTCATAAGTACGGATTGCATTTTTCACTTCAGTAATATCCCTCAATGGGGCTATTACGCGTTTGTTTTCCAATAATGACGTAACCTGATCGAAAGATAATGTATTTCCTTCAATGACAAGAGATGAATGGATAGTGCGAATCCTGTTCTTTTTTCTCAATTCAGTAGGAGGCCTATGTAAACGGGCTGCTTTTATTTCACCTAGTTTTTCTGAAATCGAAGCAACCCTTGCTAATATATAAGGTGTTATTTTATAAGGAGGTTTCATTGTGATAGTATCATTTGATAGTATCAAAGATAGGGAATATATTTATGCAAACATAAAAAAGCCCTTCCCGTAATGTAAATTAACATTAAACCGGAAAGGGATTCTTAATATGGAATAATCTCTGTCGGATTGCTTCTCTACAATTTTTCTTTTAAATATTTACCTGTATACGATTCCGGACACATAGCCACCTCTTCCGGCGTTCCGGCACAAACCAGATAACCACCTGCGTTACCGCCTTCCGGACCCAGATCGACCAGATAATCGGCACATTTGATCACATCCATATTATGTTCGATGATCACGACCGTATGACCTTTGTCGATCAGCGCGTTAAATGCCTTTAACAAGGTCTTTATATCATGAAAATGCAGACCGGTAGTCGGTTCGTCAAACACGAACAAGGTCGGCTGCTGCTTTTCCTGTCCCAGATAATAGGCCAGCTTCACACGCTGGTTCTCGCCACCGGACAAGGTGGAAGAAGTCTGTCCCAGCTTGATATAACCCAAACCGACATCCTGCAACGGCTTCAGCTTCTTGATGATCTTCTTTTCCTGCGACCCGGTATGTTGTTCAAAAAATTCGATAGCCTGATTGACTGTCATTTCCAGCATGTCATAAATATTCACACCGAAATATTCCACATCCAGCACATCCTGTTTAAAACGCTTTCCATGACAGCTTTCACAAACCAATGTAATATCTGCCATAAACTGCATCTCTACCGTAATACGCCCGTCGCCTTTACACTCTTCGCAACGGCCGCCTTCCTTATTAAAAGAAAAAAAAGCTGCCGTATATCCTAATTGTTTCGCCAACGGTTGTTCGCCGAATAACTTACGGATCTCGTCGTAAGCACCGATATAAGTCACCGGATTGGAACGCGAACTCTTACCGATCGAGTTCTGATCGACAAACTCGATCCCCTCGATCATCTTCATATCACCTTCCAGCCCCGAACAGTCCACCATCAGGCGGGCGGCCTCATCCAGATAATGCTTTACCCCTTCATAGAAGATGTCACGCACCAATGAACTCTTTCCCGAACCACTGACACCGGTAACCACCGTCATCACATTCAACGGAAACTTCACATCGATCCCTTTCAGGTTATTTTTGCGTGCCCCTTTTACTTCTATATAATTATTCCACAAACGACGGAAAGTAGGAACTTCTATCTTATCTTCACCCGTCAGATAACGTACCGTATGGCTGTTACTACTGGTCTGCAGGTTGTTGACATCCCCCTGATAAACCACTTCGCCACCCAGACGTCCCGCCTTCGGACCTATATCGATAATATAATCGGCAGAACGGATGATATCTTCGTCATGTTCCACCACGACAACGGTATTACCCAGCGCCTGCAACTGACGCAACACTTTTATAAGCAAATCAGTATCCCTCGAATGCAATCCGATACTCGGCTCATCCAATATATATAAGGAACCGACCAGACTACTTCCCAACGAGGTTGCCAGGTTGATACGCTGGCTCTCACCACCCGACAAAGAGGCCGAAAGGCGGTCGAGCGTCAGATATCCCAATCCTACATCCAGCAAGAACTGCAGGCGGTTCATGATCTCCGTCAGCAGACGTTTGGCCACAGCCGCATCCGTTTCGTCCAGTTCCAGATTATCGAAAAAGGCTTTTGCTTCCGTGATAGGCAGCGATACCAGTTCGGAGATATTCTTTCCCCCGACTTTCACGTAAAGCGCTTCCGGCTTCAGACGTGCACCTTTACAGGAAGGACAGGTCGTCTTTCCACGGTAACGGGCCTGCATCACACGGTATTGTATTTTATACAGATTCTCTTCCACGAATTTGAAGAAGTCATCGATCCCATGCAATCCCCGGGCCCCATGCCACAGCAGATCTTTTTCCTTCTGCGTCAGGTCGTAATAAGGGCGATGAATCGGGAAGTTGTATTTCTCACTCTTGGCAATGAACTCTTTCAGCCACTCTCCCATCACTTCGCCTTTCCAGCAGACTACCGCCCCCTGGAAAACCGACAAGCTCTTATCCGGCACAACCAGATTCTCGTCGATACCCAGCACCTTACCGAATCCTTCGCATACCGGACAGGCACCCAACGGGTTGTTGAAGCTGAACATCATATCGGTCGGTTCGATGAACGTAATACCATCCGCCTCGAACTTCTTCGAATATTCTTTCACCACCGTTCCTTCGGAAGCATAAATACGGATAATGCAGGTATCATGCCCTTCGAAGAATGCCGTTTCCGCCGAGTCGGCAAGGCGGCTCTTCAAAGTCTTGTCGTCCGAAACAGCCAGACGGTCGATCAGCAGTTCGATATTTTGGGAAGCGAGTAAAGCCTCGTCTGCCATCACTTCCTGAATACGGTAAGCCGTATCGTCGATCGACAAACGGGTATATCCCTCTTTCTGCAGGATCTCCAACTGTTCCTTCATGCTCCGGCCTTCCGGCAGAACGACCGGGGCGAACACGGCAAAACGGGTTCCCGCCGGATACGACAGGACCTCGGTAATGATATCTTTCACCTGGTGCTTCTTCACCTCCATACCCGACACGGGCGAGATCGTCTTGCCGATCCGGGCATAAAGCAACCGCAGGTATTCATAAATTTCCGTAGATGTCCCCACTGTTGAACGTGGGTTACGGGTATTCACTTTCTGTTCGATAGCGATGGCCGGCGGAATGCCTTTGATATAATCACACTCCGGCTTGCTCATACGTCCCAGGAACTGGCGGGCATAAGAAGAAAGGCTTTCCACATAGCGGCGTTGCCCCTCGGCATATAACGTATCGAAAGCAAGTGATGATTTCCCGCTGCCGGATAATCCGGTTATGACGACCAGCTTGTCGCGTGGGATCTCTACATCAATGTCCTTCAGATTATTGACACGAGCCCCTTTGATAAATATAGAATTATTTTCAGACATAAATCTTTTCCTAATAAGGATACAAAAATAGCAAAAAGAAACGAGAACCTGATTCTTAGTATCGAGGTATTCGGGTTTGTTATTATTTATTATCTTTGCCGCAAAATGAAGAAAGTGTTACAATAATCTCAAACCAGACAAGATTCATGAACAATCAGTATATCCGCCTGCTTCTGGCAGTGTTCCTTTGTGTTGTTACCTCCTGTTCGACTACACGCCAATTACCTGTCCGCCAAACAGAAGGAAAAGACAAGCGGGAATTCAGGGGAGCCTGGATACAGACAGCCTTTCAGGGAGAATATAAGGATATGACTCCGGCACAGATGCGGAAAGATTTCGTACGCAAATTGAATTACCTGCAATCCTGCGGTATCAATGCCATCATCTTCCAGGTCCGTCCCGAAGCGGATGCCTTCTATAAATCGGACATCGAACCCTGGAGCCGCTTTTATACCGGCCAGCAAGGCGTCGCCCCGGCAGGTGATTTCGACGTAATGGAATTCCTGATCAAAGAATGCCACAAACGGAACATGGAGTTCCATGCCTGGCTGAACCCTTACCGTGCCAGCACGGCAGGCAACACCCGGTTTGCCGACTCTCATATTTACAACCAGCACCCGGAATGGTTCGTTACCTATAATAAGCAGATCCTGTTCGACCCGGGACTTCCTCAGAACCGTGAGTTCATCTGCAAGGTGGTACGCGATATCGTCAGCCGTTACGACGTGGATGCCATCCACATGGACGACTATTTCTATCCCTATCCCGCCCCCGGAATGCCTTTCCCCGATGATAACAGTTTCCGTAAATACGGTCTGAATAAAGGATATACGGAAGCACAGCGCGGCGACTGGCGCCGGGAGAACGTGAACACCCTGATCAGTGAACTGAAACGGACGATACTCCTGACCAAACCCTGGGTACGTTTCGGTATCAGCCCGTTCGGCATCTACCGGAACAAGAAAAGCACACCCGACAATTCCGGCAGCAACACCAACGGCTTGCAAAATTACGACGACCTTTATGCAGATATCCTGCATTGGGTAAAAGAAGGTTGGATCGACTATAACATGCCACAGATATACTGGGAGATAGGCCATTCGGCAGCCGACTATATCACCCTGATCCAATGGTGGAACAAGAATGCAACCCCGGCAGGTCCTCACCTCTATATCGGTCAAGACGTGGCACGCACGATGAAAGCCGACCAGCTGACACGTAAAATGCTTTACGAACGTTCGCTGTCGAAAGTAAAAGGTAATTGTTTCTGGCCTGCCAACGAACTGTTATGGAATAACAAAGGCGTGGCGGACAGCCTGAAAAGGAACTACCACCGTTATCCGGCATTGATCCCGGCCTATACCCATATGCACAACCGGGCTCCGCAGGAGGTGAAGAAATTGAAAAAAGAATGGACCCAGGATGGCTACATACTGCACTGGCAGGCAGAGCAAAGTCCTACAAATCCGGAACTTGCCTCCTACTTTGTCGTTTACTGTTTCGAAGATAAAGAACCGGTCGACCTCAGTAACCCGGCCAAAATAGCAAAAATCACCCGGGACACTAGATTTTTGATGCCTTATGACAATGGAAAGAAAAAATATCGCTATATTGTGACCGCTGTCGACCGTTTCCACAACGAAAGTGAGGGTAAAAGCATAAAGGTAAAATTATAATGATTGTCTATGTTCTCTTCCGACCTGAGATATAGCAAATTCACAGATTGTGGCTCCTGTCCCGAATACAGGAAACACATCTTTAAATATCGTTCTTATCCCAAGGGAATCATCATTCCCCGGGAACGTTGCCTGCAGAATACATTATACTTTCTGCTGAAAGGGAGTGTGCAGGTCAACAGCGAAGAGCATCCCGGCACTATCTTCCACGAAGGGCAGTTTATCCTGCAACCGATCGGCTCGAAAGTCGAATTCAAAATACTCGAAGCCGCCGAATGCATCCTGTACCTGTTCGAACGTCCGATCAATATCTGCAGCGAACGTTTCAGCAAAGGAGCAAGTATAGCAGAGACTGTACGTTCTGAATCCATCGTGATGAATATGTGCCCTCCCTTACAATATTTCGTGGAAGGAGTCAGAATGTATCTGAACGACGATCTGTTGTGTGCCGGTTTCATGAATGCCAAACGAACAGAACTGGCCTACCTGCTCAACTGCTATTATACATTAAAAGAACTGGCCGCATTCTATTCTCCGATCTATCGGTACAGCAAGAGCTTCCGCTACTTCGTTATGCAGAATTATATGAAAGCGAAAGATGTAGAGACCTTTGCACAGATGGGTGGCTACAGCACGCCGACTTTCCGCCGCCTGTTCAAGGAGACATTCGGCGAACCAGCCTATCAATGGATGTTGAAAAAGAAGTGTGAAGATATCCAGAACGATCTAACCACAACCGAAATGTCTATCTCCGAAATCAGTTATAAGTATGGTTTCGAATCACTTTCCAACTTCTCCCATTTCTGCCGTGCCAATTTCGGCATGTCCCCCCGTGCCCTACGAACGAAAAAAGAGCAATAACCGGCAAAAATCAACAGTTCTCACACTTTTTACAACTTATTGAATAGAAAAAGCAATTTTCTGCATGTTTTTTCCCGATATATTTGCGACAGAAACAAAAGGAATTGAATTTCAAAGAATATTCGGTGATGATAAAAGGAGAGATAGGTTGCTCATGCGGAATTGCCGCTTGCATATTAATGATCATTACATGTTTCATTAAATGCAGTACAAAGGAAGAGCCGGAACAGTCCTCCTACGGTTTTATCTCATATTCGCTGAAATGGGAACAGGCCTTGAGCGGCCACGAGAGTCCAAAGAAAGTACGTTACTGCTTCTATCCCCTGGAACAGGGTGCGATGACACAGATCGAAGGCGATGCCGACGGACTGAAATTCACCTTACCACCGGATAAATACCGCTTACTGGTATTCAATTGTGATGCCGACAATATCGCATTCCGCAATATGAATACATACGAAACGGCAGAAGCATACATTCCGGCAACGAAAGCAACCGGATATACGACATCAGGACGTATTCCTTTATATGGAATAGCTATTGACGAATTGGAGGTGGAAGCTAACGAAGGGATCAGCAACACACGTGAGTTCAGCATGGCTTCATTGATCCGCGAAGTAACGATCGACATAAAAGTCGACGGTATGGAGTACCTAAAAGAATGCAAAGGTGAATTGTCAGGAGTACCTGCCGCTTTCAACCTGAGTAAACAAGAGATCGTACCGGCAACAACAACGACAGTTAACTTTGAAACCGCTCCTTCAAAGGAAGGAGTTAAAGCAAACATTATGATATTAGGAACCGCCCCCAAACATGGAGAAACCCCTCCCACTACCCCCACAAACGAGGTAAAGCTGGATTTCACCCTCAATGACGGCAGTACCTCTTCCTCAACGCTCGATTTAGGAGAATCGATAGGCAATACGGAAGGAAATAATATCAATGTAAATGTATCCGTAACGGTAGAAAAAGATGCTTCCTTCACTGTAAAGATCAACACCTGGGAAGTTTCTGCCGGTGACGACATGATCATTGAATAGTTCAAATAATAAGCAATCAAAAGAGTTCAAACAATTTAATTTTATAATTATGAAAACATTAGTATTAAGTATGATTTCAATTGCTGCAACAGTTGCAGCAATGACCGCTTGTACAAGCGAGAGTGATCCAGTAGATGAAGTAGAAGCACAGGTTCCCATCAATTTGAATGCAGGCGTATTACAAACTAAAGCTGTTATTGATGCTGGCGAAAACGGACTCCCAACAAATAAGGTAGATCATGTACATTTTTATAGAGTAGATGTAACTTCACCTACAACTCCGAGTTGGGATTCCCCCACTAAGAGTTTTACAGGCTCTATCGAAACCACAGGCGAAATTACAGTAACCGAAAAGCAATATTATGCGACTAATGGAAATAACACATTCATTTCCGGCCTATATTTAGGAGACAATATCACAACAATACCAACTATTACTACAGGAAAAACTCCTTTTACAATTAATGGTACTCAGGATATTTTATTTGCCAGTGGAATTGATATGGGAAATAGAAAAGATCCTAAAACTACAACTTTAAGTTTTGAACACCAATTAACCCAATTCAAATTTGTTGCAAAAACGAATAGTGGTATTGATGAAATAACAGACATTAATATAGCCCTTAAAAATGCTAAAGCCACATCTGCAATATCTTTATCAGATGGAACACTAGATACTTGGACTGGTGATTTAGAACTCACTATCCCTAGCTTGACGGCTGCGGCAAATGGAGGAGAGTCAACCCCATCCCTGGGCTATATGTTACAACCTAATTTATCAAATATAGCAATATCAGTCACCGCAGATAAATATCTACAAGGTGCACAAGACTTGACTATTACAGCTAAAGATGGAGGAACATTTGAAGCAGGGAAATCGTATGTTATAACAGTTACATTCACAGGTAAAGAAGTTTCTGCTAAAGCAACTATAGGAAAATGGATTGATGGTACAAATCCTGATGCAGGAACAATCGAATAATATATTCTATGCAAAAATTGAAGGTTGAAAAAAAATTTCAACCTTCAATATACACTACCGTACTAATTTATTCTATTTCACATTATGATTAAAAAAATATCATATTTAATAGCTTGGACACTATTGCTTATAAGCTGTAGTGACGAGATAGAAATAGGATCAAATAATGCAAAAGAAAATCCTGTCAAGATTCAAGTTATCCCCAAACAAACTGATTTGGAAACTAAAACTACTACCTATAATTTTTACTCAGAAAACCTATCTAACATAAAAATTTATAGATTTGATGGTAATTTATTACTTGACCCCAATGGATTATCCCCTATTGGTTTTGGAGAAAACACGAAGCTGGATTTTTCTTCTTCCTTTATTTATCCATATAACAACTGCAATGTAACTGTATCTGGATTCTACCCTTTAAGTATAGAAAACAATAAAAAATCAATGACTGCCAACGAAATAGCTTTTAGTATTTCAGGACATGATGATTTAATGTATGCTTCTGCTCCTGCTGGAAACAAAAGTAATCCAATATCGGTGGATTTAACTTTTGATCACAAACTAGCACAAATAAAATTCAAGCTTAAACGCAACGTCACCGACTCACCTGAGTTAGTAACACCTCTCAATATCATAGCTATCGGCCCTAATACCGGAACAATGAACCTCACTAATGGAGACTTATCCATCGCATCAGACACAACAGGAATATTTGCACTACCCACTAATTTAACCTTTGATCAATTAACCAGCAACATGGAAATAGAAATACCAGGAGAATTATTATTATTCCCCAAAAGCAAATATAGCTTTTCCCTGTTAATCGGAAATAACTATTACCCTGTTACCTTCGATCAACAAGCATTGACAACCTCATGGAATGAAAGCTCTGTTTATACGTTGACCATTTCGATTAACTCACTAAGTAAACCAACGACAACACCTGTCGTAAAAGAAAACATTTAATATGATAAATAAGAAACATCTTGCAACAATTTTACTAATGTTCGTATTCAGTTGTAATGGCGAAAACGATCTCCCCAAGAACGAAACGGAGAATGGTCCAATCCTACAATTTGGGGGGAAAATAACAAACATTGTTTCCAAAGCTATTATTGATGAAGATAAATTTCCGGAAGATACTCAGATAGGTATTTTCGGTTGGGGGCATTATAAAGATAATAATACCAACCAAAGCCTCCGCAAAGATCTGAACAATGGCCAATATACAAAAGTGTCAGGAAGTAACGATTTCACACGTGATCCGCATGCCCACTACCCTGTTAATCCTGACACATTATTAAACATTTATGCCTATTATCCCTATACGATAGCAGCTACCGATCCGTTAAGTATCCCCTTCGACCTAATGAAGCAAAATGACATTATGTGGGCGACCCCCGCACTAAATAAAGACAAAACAACAGCCAACCCCGTCAACCTATCTTTCAACCATATCCTCTCCGCCATCACTCTCAAATTCAAGAAAGCGGATGATATCAAAGAAGATATGATCATACAAAGTATTTCGATGGAGAACTACCCATCAACCATACAATTAAATGTGCAAACCGGCAAGTTAAACGCTACCGCTTCAACAACGCCTTATACACTGATCGACAACATCAGTAAAGAAATAACACAGAACGAAGAAACAATCGTGACAAACTATCTTCTTTACCCAATAGAGAAGCCTGTTTTCATTGTTCAAATGAGTGGTAAGAATTATCGTATCGAATCGACCAAGGCATTTGAAGGAGGGAAAAAACAAACCTACTCATTCACTATACAGGCCCAGGATATCACGATATCAGGCAGTATCAACCCCTGGCAGGATGGCGGCACAAGCAACGAAACGGTTTATTTCTAATGATTATTTTTATCCATAAACAAATCTACTAAAGAAAAAACTATCCAAAGCCTATATTCATCAGGGTTTCAAGGTGACTTAGCCATTGCAGGTTCATTTGCCGTCTGCTTCAGCTGACGGATTAAAAGTAGTTTCTCTTTTTTGGCTTTAGCCACATTTCTCTTAACAGATAGAGACTGTTTAAAATAGGAACTAAAGTTTTAATAAATAAACCATTGACTAATCCGTCAGCTGAAGCAGACGGCAAATAAACCTGTGACTAAGCATACCTTGTTTATGACTGATGGCTTATACTCGAATAAGCTCAAATCTTTCTTAATAGGTACATTGGCAGATTATTACCTATTGAACATTGTATTCAACTCACAAAAGTTTTCATAAATAATTCATTCATTCCTTCATATTCAATATAATTCTCTGATTAAATGCAATATATAGATGAAGGTTATTTATAGGATGAAGAAAACAGTCTTATTCTCGAAAAACTCCTTCATCTTCTTTTTTAAAACAGACAGGAGTTCAGACTTACTCTTTCCAGAACAAAGGAAAGCTCAAATAGTAAGCCTGTAAGAGATGAACTAATTATCTATAATCCCGAAAGTTATAACATTATTATTGTTTGTCATCCGTCGAACGCTTGTTCGACAGATGTGCTACAAGCGTTCGACGGATGACAAATAAGCGTGCGACAACTGGAAAACAGAAAAGAAGACAAGACTATTGAATTTAATAATCATAGGCCGCATGTTAGAATAAGATTAGCTAACAGATAATTTCTCAATGAATATTTCCTCTTTTTATAGTATAGGATCATACAGATGAATAAAAAACAAAGAACTTTCCTTCATGTCAATTACTTTCATTCATATATAAACACGGGAGAATCAGTTATATAATGCAGTAAATGAATAAATGAAGGAATTATTTATGAAAACTTTTATTGTATCAGTATATCCTATATCTATAAACAAAACAAAGCTTTGTATTGTAAGCTTTACTTTATAAAAGATTCAATTATTATCATGTTTGAAACAAATAGTCTCCTTTCTTTTTTACCCGAAGGAAATATTCTATATCTTTGTCACACCGCTTGTTATTGAGCGGCAACCAAAATACTTTAGTTATGGGAAAGTTTATCAATCCCTTCACCGATTTCGGTTTTCACCGGATTTTCGGTCAGGAGGTACACAAAGAGTTATTAATTGATTTCTTAAATCAACTGCTGGAAGGCGAACGCCATATCAGCGATATCACCTTTCAAAATCCGATCCTCCAACCGGGAACCCTTGGTTCACGAAAGAAGCTGATGATTGTGAAACAGATTTTGAACGTTGGTTATATTTATTGAAACATATGGATACATTAGACAGAATGCCCTTCAAGGCGCAAAAGGCCGTATTTGACAAACTGCTCGAAGTGGCTGATGTGGCTAATCTGAGCAAGGATGAGCGTGTCTTGTATGACGAAGCCCTGAAACGTTATCGCGACTATAAGAATACGATTGACTATGCCGAAGAAAGAGGGGTGGAAAAAGGACGGAAAGAAGGCATCTACTCCGTAGCAAAAGCCATGAAAGAGAAAGGTCTTCCTCTCCTGACAATTGCAGAGGTAACCGGCCTCAGCAAGACGGAGATAGAGACATTATAATTTCATAATAAATATGTAACGAAAACAAGGTGGTTTCATTCGAGACTACCTTGTTTTCGTTACATATTAGTTCTATTTTTGCCATATTCTAATCAAAAAGAGCAACAGTCATTCCCCTTAACCGAAGAGCCGACAGCAGTATAGCCCATAATCCCAATACTACAGTCCTATCACAGTCAGCACTAGCATGCTGTTACGAGCAACACAGGTATGCTACGGATTCATTTAGTTCGTTTATTCGACTTTCTGAATATACAAATGATCGGTCAGAACATTCGTATAAGTCTGAACCGGAATACCATCGTAATTATTCAGCTCACCGACAAGGATCAACTCAGCCTCTTCCATCCATGGCTGGAAAGAAAACTCTTTTTTATAACTGACCTCCTGCAATAAGGTCGGATTGCTTTTCAAGACAACATAAGCATCTCCGTCCGCTACCTGCTTTCCTTCAAAAGCAACCATGCGTTCATACATTTTCTGCTTATTCGCCCCATTGATGCGGATAGGAGCCAAACGAAACGAATTGTTCCCCTGACGCAATACCGGAGTCAGCAACAATGTCTGATAACGTCCGACAGACACGCCGCTCAGTAAAAGATCCATATCCAACTTCAAACGGCCGTGCTCTACTTCAGCCTTGTTTTGTTTGATATTAACCAGGCCATTGTAAACTGTAGCCTGCGCTTGTGTCTGCGACTGCAACTGCATAGGGCACAACTGCATAATCAACAGAGAAAGGAATATATAGACCGGAGTTTTCATCGTTCACTTATTTAATTATATATACAATACTAACACCGAGCTTGGTCGGTCCGAAGTAGTTATTACGGTACTTATAAGCAGATTCGCCGTCTGCAGGGTAAGCCGATTTATCGTATTCAAAATGAACAAAACCGACTCCTGCTGAAAATTCGATGTTCCAATGCGGAGAAAGATACAACTGATATCCGTAAGAGAGACCACCGCCATATCCGTTACCGTCGTAGGCAAATTTCTTTTTCATCACCGACATGAAGTTCGAATTGGCAATGTCGTAATCGATATAAATACCATGAAGCCCAAAGTAATGACCGTTAAACTTTTCGTGCAGCCAGTAGCGAGCTTCGGGTTGTACCATCCAATGCTTCCACGACTTGTCGCTCACGATATCCCATCCGTTATAGTTCCCGGAAATATCCAGCGACCAGTGTTGATTGAATGCCACTTCCACGCCCAGATTCACCGTTGCGGTTGCATCGTACAGGATATTGGACTTAACAGCCACAGTCTGCGCCTTTCCCTCCCAGCCCAGACAACACAAAAGCAATGCGATAAATAGTATTTTTTTCATATTAATTTCTTTTTCTCTACATGCTTTAAAATCAATTAGCACACAAAGATAGAAAAAAGAAATATAAATAATTAGATGCAAACAAATTATGCGTAACTTTGTAACGATAAAAAACAAGGCATGAAAATCAAATTTATCATTTATAGTTTTCTCTTTGCTTTATTACTGGGTAGTTGTGACAAAGAAGAAATCGAGAGACCGACAGGAACGCCACAACGTACAATTCTAGCCTATATGATTGCCAGCAATCTCGGAAGCGATATACGTGCAAACATTTCTCAAATGATGACAGTAGCATCCGATAAAGAACGGAATTGGGGGAATCTGGTCATATATTATTCAGAAAGCAAAAGCAGATCTTATCTGTTCCAGATAAAAGAAGATAAAAACGGGAATGTAGTAACAGACACTCTCCGTTTCTATGAAAATCAGAGTGCGATTCTACCAGAGACTATGCATAACGTGATAAAGGAAACGATCGAATTGTTTCCTGCAAAAAGTTATGGATTGATCTTATCCAGTCATGCAACCTCCTGGTTGCCGGGAAATTTTTCTTCTCTACGCTCTTTCGGGGCGGAGAATTACAAATATATGGAAATAACCGAACTGAATGAGGCTCTGGAAGGTTTCCATTTCGACTTTATGCTTTTCGATGCCTGCTATATGAGCGGTATTGAATGTGCTTACGAATTGAAAGACAAGACTGATTACCTTCTGGGATCACCAACAGAAGTACTCGCACGCGGATTTCCTTACGAAGACTTCTTACCAGCTCTGTTCAAAGAAAAAGCAGATCTGGAACAAGCAGCCAAAAGTTTTTATGACTACTATAGTAACAATAGTTCTCCATACGGAACTGTGTCACTGATAAAGACAAGCGAATTGGACGAATTAGCCCTGATAGTCAATGAGATATTAAAAGACAAAACAGAAGAGGATATCTATGCTTTGCCTTTGTCTGATATGCAGATTCTGGAATATCTGACTACAAGCAAGCCGCATATGCTTTACGATTTCGATGATTTCATCCGGCATTTGGCAAGCAATGAACAGTACGAACGTTTCACCACCAGTATGGAAAAAGTTATTGTCAGTAAATATGCTACTCCATATTCGTTTTATGCAGCTATATATTCAGCTAAAAAAATCGATCACTATTCCGGCCTTTCGGTCTTCGTACCTCAACCTTCTCTGACCAGATTGTTTGATTGGTACAAGCAGCTTGCATGGTATAAGGCGGTTTATTAATAAAAAACAGAAGCCGCTATGACGAGACTTTAGTTATAGTCTTTCATAGCGACTTTTATCCTATTTACAAACTTGCAATATTATTTATCCTTTTGTTTTAAATTCATCTTCATTCATAGGCATTACAATTATTTCGATTAAGGCTCTATGCCCATCGGAGACATACAAATGTAAAGCTTCCAAATATCTCCAACAAACATAAAGTGATTTATTAATGAACGACTTATCCACACTTTTTTACCGGGTCGGAAATATATGTTTATATCTTTTCACCGTGCCGGTAGTATGATATAACTCGGCATAGAAAATATAAATGCCTGTTTGCAGTTGCTTCCCGGATAAGGCATAGCCGTCCCAGGTCAACTGTCCTTTCATGCCTAACAGTTCGTGGTTGGCGATTTCGGCAACACGGATACCGGCCAGATTGAAGATAAAGACACGGCAGCTATATCCCGGCTGGTCGAGATAATAAGATATGGTATAATGACCGGAACTCTCATCCCACTGTGGAACCTCAATACCGGTAGGTTCATCCGGACTATCAGGATCATCCGGAGAAGAAATATCCGATTGAGAATTTCGATAACCGGGTGTTCCATAACCGGCTGTGGCCGAAGCAGAGGTCCAGTTTGCAGCCGATTGTGTTTCAGCCTCGGGGTCAATCCGTTCAAGAGCTACGCCTTTCTGGTCTTTCACGGAAGAAGCATGCCATTTAGAAGAATAAGAAACCTCATCGATCACTACTTCATCTTTCGTCCGAAATAACACGAGTGTAGAAGAAGTATTTGCCAGTATGGGGAGTTTGGGTACCTCAAACAGAGAAGACGGGGACAAGATTGTATAAAAATCGGTGACACTCGACAGGTTCTTTGTCAGTAGTACATAACCGTCAGATTCAATCACCGAGGCAACAGAAGATAGCGGGTAACGGGTATTTAACGTTCCATCAGCTTTACGGACAGCAACCGATAAACCGGATACCGGCAAAGCATGGTCCGAACGATTATACAGTTCGATATATTCACTACCACCGGTAAAAGGATCGGGAAGAAGTTCGTTGATAACAAACTCCCCCGGTTCGACAATAATATCGGGGAGAGACGGCTCATCCGGAGTATCCGGTTCATCGGGTTCGTCAGGTGTAACAGGTTCATTTGGCTTTTCCTCTCCCTCGCCTGATGAATTAGCAGAGCCAGGAGTACCCCCACGCGGATCGGAAGAGAGATGCCAGCCGGAAGAAGAACGCTCCCAGGATTTGGCAGGGGTAGCTTTTTCATAGGTTACTTCATCGATGATAACACCGGATGGAGTTTTCAATGCTAAATGTTGCCCGGCATCATTTAAAGCATAAAATTTTTCTATTGGTATAACGACACCATCACCACTATAATCTATATTACTATTATATAACAACGCATATTCATGAGGTGGTAATACAACATCAGGTAATACCTTACGTTTATTCCCATTCCAAAGTTCTAATTCATTTAATGAAAATATACGATCTGTCGGATTATATAGCTCTACATATTCGAAGAAGGAACCGTCGCCAGGTTTAGCCATAATTTCATTAATGACAATTGCTTTTGAATCAGAAGGCTCCTCATCTCCTTCCCCTTCTTCCTCCACTGTTACTTTCTCTGAATAGCCGTCAAGTGTACTTCCTTTCTCATCCATTACGCCAGAATAGGAAATTGTATAAACCTCTCCTGTCTTCATTTCTTCCGGATAATGAGTATTTACAATCTTCCGACTTTCATCAGCATATGCAATACGGTCAGCATTCCCTATGTTGGAAACAGAAAATGTAGCCTGTTCCGTTTTAACCGGAAGATCAAACACAAATTGCAGATCAGAGAGAGTCAAAGGTTCTATTGACAACAGTTTAGGCAATGTGATATCGGGTTCTGAAGGATCATCAGGTTCTTCCGGATCTTCACTCGGCTCTGTAACTGTTGGGGTTATTTTATCTGAAACATAGATATTATCCAACAGAAAATGTTTGTTTCTACCTCCCGTATAAATAATATTAATAAGGAAATAACCAGAATCTTTAGCCGCTATTATTGGATAAGTACAGGAACCTTCTAGTTTATAATAAGTTTCATTTATTTGACGAGAGTACATTGTCCAGTACTTATTATCTTCCAACGTTACTTTAATGGCAAGATGTGTTTTATTACCCAAATTATTTTCTTGCCTTTCAAACATATCTTTCTGTTTACTCCTACGGAAACCGATTTTATTTTTTCCTGCAAAACCTATTTGTACATAATAGTAAATACCTCCTTCATCATAAAGAGCGATACGTACATTATTATTATCACTAGGATTTGTATTTATCTGCGCCTCAAACTCCCATTGCATATTTGAGGCATAAGGGATGATATGCTTCAATGAAGCAATGCCACTTTTCCCTCCAGGAGCATTTAATTTTAACTGTCCGCCTTCTATAAGGAAAGAATCACGACCACCTATCCAACCTGCATTAAGAATAGGCCCATCAAATGTTTCTGTGAACTGTGCAAATGCACAAACAGGAAGTAATACAAGGATAAATAGAATAAATTGTTTCATAGCTATATAGTTTTGTTATAAAATTATCTATCTTTGCACGCTAATAGCTTACAACTATCCACGTGTCTTGATTTTGGATGCTGTAAAGTTATAACATTTTTTTTAAATACAATTTTAATTAGTGCTCAAAATGAAAGTAGCAATTGTTGGTGTGAGTGGAGCTGTAGGACAAGAATTCCTGCGCGTACTCGACGAAAGAAACTTCCCAATGGATGAGCTTGTGCTTTTTGGCTCATCTCGCAGTGCCGGACGTGTTTATACCTTCCGTGGTAAACAGTACACCGTTAAGGAGCTTAAGCATAACGACGACTTTAAGGGAATCGATGTTGCTTTTGTTTCGGCCGGTGGCGGTACATCTGTCGAATTTGCAGAAACCATTACAAAACATGGTACTGTGATGATCGACAACTCCAGCGCATTCCGTATGGATAACGATGTACCTTTGGTAGTTCCTGAAGTGAACCCGGAAGATGCACTGAATCGTCCTCGCGGTATCATTGCCAATCCGAACTGTACTACCATCCAGATGGTCGTTGCATTGAAGGCAATCGAAAAGGTATCGCATATCAAGCGTGTACATGTATCCACTTATCAGGCAGCCAGCGGTGCAGGCGCAACAGCTATGGCAGAACTGATCAAACAGTACGAACAACTCTTGAAGGGCGAAGAACCTACAGTAGAAAAATTCGCTTATCAGCTGGCATACAACGTGATTCCTCACGTAGACGTATTCACTGATAACGGTTATACGAAAGAAGAAATGAAGATGTATAACGAGACACGCAAGATCATGCATTCAGATATCGAAGTGAGCGCAACTTGTGTACGTGTTCCGGTTATGCGTGCTCATAGCGAAGCAACCTGGATCGAAACAGAGCGTCCGATCAGTGTGGAAGAAGCCCGCAAGGCTTTCGCTGAAGGCGAAGGTATCATCCTGCAGGATGATCCGGCAAACAAAGACTATCCGATGCCTTTGTTCGTAGCCGACAAAGAACCGGTTTACGTAGGCCGTATCCGTAAGGATATCAGCAACCCGAACGGTCTGACATTCTGGACTGTGAGCGACCAGATCAAGAAAGGTGCTGCCCTGAACGCTGTTCAGATCGCTGAATACCTAATCAAGGTAAAAAACATAGGATAACAACTTTATAATCTTTCTATATAAAAAGGGACAGTCTGTTGGAGATCGTCCCTTTTCATTTTATAAGAGTAACACCAGATCAGCCTATATCACCACCATACCCTGTTTATATTGTATTATCGATAAAACAGTTTCAATTTTATCTTCTATAATCGATAATATTACACTATATTTGTCTAGTATAAAAGACAAGACAGTATGGAAAAGAATATAATAAAGTCTCTGATCATTGAATATCAGCAATTTGTTCAGAAAATAACACTGATTGAACGAGATATCCATTTATCCGATCAGCTTAACTATGTGTTTGTCGGCCTTCGCCGTGCCGGAAAATCTTATCTGATGTATCAACAGATACAACAATTGTTAAGAAAAGGGCACCGAATAGAAGAAATTCTGTATTTCAATTTCGAAGATGACCGTCTTGTAAATCTGACCGTTGAGGATCTTGATCTTATTAAAGTCTGCTACGAAGAACTCTACGCACATCGCCCGATCTTCTTTCTGGATGAAATCCAGGTTGTGGAACATTGGGAGAAATTTGCCCGTCGGCTGACAGACCAGAAATACCAGGTATACATTACCGGAAGCAATGCCAAAATGCTAAGTAGTGAGATTGCAACAACACTTGGCGGTCGGTTTATCATACAGAATGTATATCCTTTTTCATTCCGGGAATATCTAAAGGCAAACAGTATACCTGTTGAACCAGTCTGGTATTTCAAAAACCGTACTGAAATAGTTCGTACATTCTCTGAATATTTCTACTTTGGAGGATTACCGGAACTGGAACTCATTGAAGAGATAGAAAAACGTCAATGGTTAAGCAGCTTATTCAATAAAATATTTTTTGGCGATTTAATAGCACGTTATTCCATCCGAAATGATCTGGCCATGAAAGTCCTGATCCGTAAGTTAGCGGAAAGCATAAAACAGCCTTCTTCATTCAACCGGCTGTCAAACATCGTTTCGTCTACAGGAGTTAAAGTAACAACAGATACCGTTATCGATTACCTGGAGTTTTTACAAGCAACCTGGTTGATCTTCTCCATCGAAAATTATGCCAGTAAATTAGTGGAGAAAATATCCAATCAGAAATACTATTTTATCGATAATGGCTTATTGAATCTATTTCTGATAGATCCGGAGACATCCCTGTTGGAAAATCTGGTAGCTATTTGCTTAAAGAAAAAATATGAAGATGAACTTTACTTTTATCATCAGAATATTGAAGTCGACTTTTATATACCAATACAAAAATTGGCTGTGCAGGTATCATACAGTCTGAAAGATGAAACAACACGCAAACGGGAAGTGACTGCTTTATTAAAAATAGCCAAAGTCATGTACGTAGACAAATTATTCATTATCACTCGGGACGAAGAAGAAACGATTATGGAAGATGGAAAAAAGATCACCGTTATCCCCATCTGGAAATGGTTACTTGAATAGGACGGTCTGTCGGAGACCGTCCCTTTTCATTTCTATCCGGCTTTGTTGATTCCATTGTCAATGTTTTCATTGCATTCCTTCAGTAGTATCTTCTTTAGTTTTTCTACCTTTTCAGGATATTGCCCGGACAAATCATGACGCTCCTGCGGATCGTCTTTCAGGTTGTACAATTCAAAGACATCTTTTGCCCGGTAATAACGCAGCTTCCAGCCTTCGCCGGTCAGAATACCCGGACCGTAATTGGAACCGAATACCACATATCGCCCGGCCGGTATTTTCTTTCCTTTTACCAGAGTAGGGAGGAAAGAAATGCCATCCTTCTTTACCGGAAGCGGTACCTGAAGCATCTCCGCTATTGTCGGCAAAAAATCATAATTGGAAACCAGTTCCTGACTCTTTACCCCGGCAGGGATTATCCCTTCCCCATAAAAGATCAGCGGAATATGTACGCCGCCATCCAGATTACTCCGTTTCAGACCTGCCATACCGGCATTACCGTTAAAGATATCTCCTGCCAGGTCGCTGTAATATTTATCCGTATAGTCGTCGAACAGCGTTCCTGTTTGCATATTCCTGTATGGTTTCTCACACCGTCCTTTCTGCGAATAATACGTTTCATGGCCATTATCGGCAGCAAAAACAAGGATCGTATTCTTATCCAGTCCCAATCGGCGGAGTTCATTCATGATCGCTCCCACATTATCATCCAGCAATTTGACCATGGAAGCATATTCTTTCTCTATCGGTGTCAGTTCCGGATTATTCGCCAGTTCCGGATGCACCGCAGGGATAGCGACCGGTCCGTGCGGCAACTGTGTCGGGTGAAACAGGAAAAAAGGTTTATCCTTATTCGCACGGATAAAAGACAGTATCTTATCTAAAAAAAGATCCTGCGAATAAACCGCTTTCCCGTTCCTGTTCCATCGCTCCAGGTAAGCGGTTTCCGTTTCATTCTCTATACTCTTTCCACAATTCTTATGGGTATTTCCTTCGATCGTGATAATCTCTCCGTTGTCGAACAGGAACGGTGGATAGAATCCGTGACAGCGGACATGATCCAGATAACCATAATAATAATCCCAGCCATGCTCCTTCATCTGTTTACGGGTAGCCGTGAAGCCCCATTCCAGCTTACCGATCTCAGCTGTTACATAACCTGCCTGTTTAAACACCTGGGGGAGATAATAATCACCTTTACCTAACAGGATATCCTCAGCGTCTATTTCCTTTTCCACATCAGGTATCGATGACAAATCATCCGTTGCCGGAATGAACTTGCCTCCCCTCGATATCACCCACTTATCCGGATGACAATCATGGTAGCCGGTCAGCAATGAAGCTCTTGCCGGAGCCGACAGCATACAACCATAGGCATTGTCAAAAGAGGTTCCTTTAGTAACCATTCGGTCAATATTGGGGGTCGTAAAATGACGTTGACCGTAGGCGGACAACATTCCTTTCCCCATATCGTCGGCATAGATATAAATCACATTCGGCTTTGCCGGGGGTTTTACCGATTCTTTATTCGTCATACAGGAGCTTGCTACTGACAAAATCGCGATACAGGATAGCGAGAGTTTTTCATTCATACTATTCATTCTTTAAAGTTATCTCATGGGATGAATACAAAAATACATGAATTCTCGTCAATATAACCATATGAGGAAGTTTTCATACAAAAAGAGCGTAACCTCCTTTTAAGAAGACTCCGCTCTTTCTATATAATATAAAAGGTATTCAACACAATCAATGATGGAACAACCGTACGCCTGTAAACGCCATGGTTATGCCATATTTATCACATGTATCGATCACATGGTCGTCACGGACCGAGCCTCCTGCCTGTGCGATATATTTCACACCACTCTTATGAGCACGTTCGATATTGTCACCGAACGGGAAGAAAGCATCCGAACCTAAAGACACACCGTTCATAGTATCCAACCAGGCACGTTTTTCTTCGCGGGTCAGTACTTCCGGCTTTTCAGTAAAGAACTGTTCCCAGATACCGTCTGCCAATACATCTTCATAGTCGTCGCTGATATATACGTCGATGGTGTTATCGCGGTCCGCACGGCGGATCTTTTCAACCCAGGGCAGATTCATTACTTTCGGATGCTGGCGCAGATACCAGATATCGGCCTTGTTTCCTGCCAGGCGGGTACAGTGGATACGGCTTTGCTGGCCGGCACCGATACCGATAGCCTGTCCGTCCTTTGTATAGCAAACAGAATTACTCTGCGTATACTTCAGAGTGATAAGGGCTATGATCAGGTCACGTTTAGCCTCTTCCGGGAAATCTTTATTTTGGGTCGGGATATTGGTCAGCAGGTTTTCATCCAGCTTGATCTCGTTACGTCCCTGTTCGAAAGTGATACCGAAAACATCCTTATGTTCTACCGGAGCCGGTTTATAAGCCGGATCGATCTTGATGACATTATAAGTACCTTTCCGTTTATTTTTCAGAATCTCCAATGCTTCAGGAGTATAGTCGGGGGCAATGACGCCATCCGATACTTCACGGTTGATCAGACGGGCGGTCGCTTCGTCGCAGGTATCGCTCAAAGCGATAAAGTCGCCATAAGAAGACATACGATCCGCACCACGGGCACGGGCATAAGCAGTTGCCAGAGGAGTAAGCGGAAGATCGTCTACAAAATAGATTTTCTTCAACGTATCGCTCATCTCGATCCCTACAGCTGCACCGGCCGGACTGACATGCTTGAAAGATGCGGCTGCAGGCAGTCCGGTAGCCTCTTTCAGTTCTTTTACCAACTGCCAACTATTAAAGGCATCCATGAAATTGATGTATCCGGGACGGCCGTTCAATACCTCGATAGGCAATTCACCCTGCTGCATAAAAATGCGCGACGGCTTCTGGTTAGGGTTACAGCCGTACTTCAGTTCTAAAGAGTTTTTGTTTTCTGTGCTCATATTGCTTGTTATATATGATTCTATTTCAGCTCTGCCATTCCTTCCTCCAGGGAATGAGGGGCGTATCCCAATATACGTTTTGCCTTTTCGATACTTAATCCGCTGAAACGGGGACGCAGGGTAGCTTCGTTCATCTCTTCCGTAGTGACCGGAACAATCAACGAACGGTCCAGTTTGAAATAATCGGCTACACGATAGGCTATATCGGCTATCGAAAGACATTCGTCTCCGCAAATATGCCAGATTCCATTTTGAGAGATGTGCATAAGTTTCTCAACTCCGTCAGCAATATCCTGTACCCAGGTAGGTGTACGGTACTGATCGGAAACGACACGTATCTCCTGACCGGCTTGCAGACGGTTCTTTACCAGTTGCAGGATATTGCCATGCTGCCCGGGTAATGCTTTTCCGTAAACAACAACAACACGGACATTTGCATAATTGCTACAATTAGCCGCAACAGCCTGCTCTCCCTGATATTTGGATATGCCGTAGTAATTTACGGGAGCCGGGGTATCCGTTTCAGTATATAATTCCGCTTTCTTACCGTCAAATACAAAATCGGTCGACAAATGGATAAAACGGCTGCCCGCTTTTTCACAACAACGGGCTATATTCTCTACAGCCAAAACATTAGCTGCGTAGGCTTCCTCATGATGTGACTCACAATAATCGGGAACAGACAAGGCGGAACCGTTTATCACGACATCCGGACGGATTTCAGCGATCAACCGGTCAATTGCCGGATGATTATTCATATCTGCCTGAACGAACCGGTAGTTATTTCCAGGCAAAATATCCTCATGCAGGGAACAGCCGGTCAGTTCATAGGCTCCCTGGCGGGACAGAGACTGTAAGATCCGCCTTCCCGTAAAACCGTTCGCTCCAATTATCAGTGTTTTCATCAGAATGAATATATTAATACACCTAACACACGGTGGTTCGTTACTGAATGCGTGCTATGGATACGTCCGTCGGCCTGCATTTTATCCTTGTCGCCATACCAGGCCAGGGACGGACTGTACTCCACTCCCAACTTCCAATGAGGCAGGACATACGACATCTGCAAATTCGTGGTAAAGACCTGGTCGACTTCCAGGCCGACACCATAAGTCGGTCCGACAATGTCCTTGCCCGCACCCAAATTTTTCAGATAACCGACAAACAAACCCGGTTGCCATTTCTTTCCGTACACGACATTGAGCCAGGTCATCGAATGGCGATAAGGCGTATATTCCTGTTCACCGGTACGCTTGTCGATGCTGCTGACGCCATAACCACCCAACATACAAAGGTGAGCCAGATTGGAACCCAGCAACGTCTTTGCCGAAATCTTCCAGTTCTCATCCGTATAGCGGGCATGAGCTTCAAAAGAGACGGAAGTAACCCGTTCCTTTACCTTATATACATTATCTTCCACTGTCGATTTGACACGCGGTGCGATGGACAGGATATCGGCTCCTACGCCAGCCATCCAGTTATCTTTTTTGTAATCCGCTCCAAAATAAAATTCCGGTACGCAACCGTTCTTTATATATTCTTCGCTTTTTCCGTTCGGACCGGTAGATAAATACTGCAACTGCCAGATCGCCGCCCCGGTCAGGCTCCAGCCCTGATCCGTATACCGGTAACGTAACATCGGATTACGGCTGAAAGGCTGGAATGGTGCTCCCGTAGAGAGATTCAGCATTTGCGGGAATATATCCCCGAACAATGGATGCCAGGTCTGGCCGATCAAGACAGCCGATTTACCCCAATCGAGATTCACATAGGCATGCCGCACACGGATCATAGCAAAGTTACTCCCGGAACCACGAAAATCGACCTCCAGTTTAGCTGTCGTCTTCGCTTTACCGACACTCGGACCGGCAACATCTATTCCCAAACGGGAATAAAGCAGATAGAAACTGCCATTGGCCGTTGCATTCAAATCATTACCGTCAGCATCCGGATCGACATCTTTCGGATACAGATGGAACAAGCCGTCCACTATTTCCGAATTGGCACGCGAGTTGTAAAACAGGTCGCCACGTACCTGTCCGTAAAATTTGTACGAAAAATTCTTTTTCTGTGCATAACCGGACGTTGCCATCAACAATCCGGCCAATAAAAACATACCTAGCTTCGTTCTCATTTAAAAGCGTTCAAATTAGAAATAATACATAACCAATCCCAATATGCGGTGGTTGGTTACGGCGTGGGTGTCTCCCACTTTACCATTCTTCTGGTCGATCGTACCATACCAGGCTGTTGCCGGAGAATATTCCAGACCGATCTGCCAGTGAGGCAAATTATATGATAAATTTACATTTACAGTAAATAACTGGTCGATATCCAATCCCATACCGTAGACTGTTTTCGATGCGGTCAACTCATCGTCCGTACCGAGATTCTTGGTGTATCCCACGAAAAGTCCCGATTTCCATTTCGTTCCATAGGTGAAATTCGCCCAGGTTGTCGAATGGCGGAAAGGAGTATATTCTTGTTCACCGGTCTTCGCGTCGACAGAGCTGATACCATAACCACCGATCAGAGCCGTCTGGTCCAGACAGGAAGCCATCAGGCTTTTGGCTGCAAAGGTATAATTACGTCCGGTATATTTCAAGTGAGCTTCATAGGAATATGTCGTCATCCGCTCATTTACCTTATAAACTTTGTCATTTATCTCCGATACCGTACGTGGTTTCAGGGAAATCAGGTGGACACCCGCTCCTGCCAACCAACCGTTATCGGAAGTATAGTCCGCTCCGACATAAAATTCCGGCACGCAACTATTCTTTATATAATCCTCACTCATCCCTTTCGGACCGCTCGACGTATATTGCAGCTGCCAGATGGCAGAAGCTGTGAGCTTCACCTTACCGGCTTTATACTGATAGCGGATTTGCGGACTGCGGTTGAACGGCTGAAAAGGTGCTCCCGTAGAGAGATTCAACATATCCGGGAAAACGGAGCCGAACAGCGGATGCCAGGTGTGGCCAATCAAGACATTGCTTTTATCCCAATCCAGTGCAACCCATGCCTGACGGATACGTAACATCGTCGTACTCGACGAAAAGCCACCGAAGTCTGTCTCGAGACAAGCGGAAGTACGTGCCGAGCCGACATTCGGACCGGTCACACTGATCCCCAACCGGGATGTAAACGTATAGAAACTGCCATTTGGAGTCGCATTCAGGTCTTTCCCGTCAGCATCAGGTTTTTCATCCAAAGGGAAAAGGTAGAAGTTTCCGTCTACCGGAGCCATATTCGCACGCGTGTTGTAAAACAAGTCACCACGCACAAAACCATAAAACTTGTAAGTGAAGTTTTTTTTCTGGGCAGTTGCGGAAAACAAAGTCAGTGCACTTACCAGTAGCAGAGCTAGCTTTTTCATTGTTGTTGTTTGTTATCTATTTGTCTAATTTGAAGGCACAAAGGTATATATTTTTGTTTATTCAATTTGAAGAATGAAATATTATTTGTTACTTTGCTTCCAAGTTGTAAGCCTTAAAGGCCAAATCGATTAATAATGTAAACTACATAAAGAATTATGAGTACTAAAAAGTTTTTATTGGAGGAGAAAGACATACCCACAGCCTGGTATAATATTGTGGCTGATATGAAGAACAAACCACTTCCTATTTTAAATCCGCAGACCAAGCAACCGATGAAAGAAGAGGATCTTTATCCCCTGTTTTCCAAAGCAGCTTCACATCAGGAAATGAACACGACCGATGCCTGGATTGAAATACCGGAAGAAGTTCGCGAATTATACAAGGTATGGCGTCCCACTCCGCTGGTTCGTGCCTACGGACTGGAGAAGATGCTGGATACTCCTGCACATATTTACTTTAAGAACGAAAGTGTCAGCCCGATCGGTTCACACAAACTGAACTCTGCCATCGCTCAGGCTTATTATTGTAAGCAGGAGGGCGTTACCAATATCACCACTGAAACAGGTGCCGGACAATGGGGTGCCGCTCTTTCCTATGCAGCCAAGGCTTTCGGCCTGGAACTGGCTGTTTATATGGTAAAGGTCAGCTATCACCAGAAACCATACCGCCGTTCGATCATGCAGACCTTCGGCGCACAGGTCATCGCTTCACCGAGTATGAGTACAAAAGCCGGACGTAAAATTCTGACCGACCATCCGAACTACCAGGGAAGTCTGGGTACTGCCATCTCGGAAGCCGTAGAACTGGCTATGCAGGTACCTAACTGTAAATATACATTGGGTAGCGTATTGAATCACGTGATGCTGCACCAGACTGTGATCGGTCTTGAAGCTGAAAAACAGATGGAAATGGCCGGAGAATATCCGGATGTGGTAATCGGTTGCTTCGGTGGCGGTTCGAACTTCTCAGGTATCACCTTCCCCTTTCTGCGTCATAAACTGACAGAAGGTAAAGATATTCGTGTGATCGCAGCAGAACCGGCTTCCTGCCCGAAACTGACACGCGGACAGTTCCAGTATGACTTCGGCGACGAAGCCGGATATACTCCGCTGATTCCGATGTTTACATTAGGACATAACTTCGCTCCTGCCAATATCCATGCAGGAGGGTTGCGTTATCATGGTGCCGGTTCGATCGTTAGCCAGTTGATGAAAGACGGGTTGATGAATGCTGCCGACGTAAAACAATTGGATACATTCAAAGCCGCAACGATGTTTGCACAGGCCGAAGGCATTATCCCGGCTCCGGAATCTTCGCATGCAATAGCCGTTGCTATCCGTGAAGCAGAAGAAGCAAAGAAAGAAGGAAAAGCCCGCACGATCCTGTTCAATCTCTCCGGTCACGGTTTGATCGATATGGCTGCTTACGACCAGTATCTGGCAGGCGACCTGACCAATTATGAAGTGACAGACGAAGATGTCGCCAAGAATCTGGAAGAATTAGAAAAGATTATCGGATAAAACGATAATCTTTTACAAAATAAAAGTGGCGCTAATAACAGGGACTCACGTCTTTTGTTATTCGCGCCACTTTCGTGTGTGTGTCTATGAATGTTTTTAAAATAGGTTCTTACGAGAAAATCTCTTCGTAGCTTGTAGCCGGAACGATCATTTTTTGTTGGTTCAGGCTATAATCTTTTTTCTTTTTGTCCCACATTCCGTATTCGGAAGTTATATTTCCATCTTCATTATACTGATAAGAAATCAGAAAATAAGGATCCCATGTTTCTTTTGTCTTATTCCAGCGATACGCTTTCTTTTCAGCGACTCTGCCGTTATCATTATAGGTGAATTCGTATTTCACCTGTTTATTCAAAAGCCCTTCTTCCTGCAAGAATACTACTTTTGAAACAATCTTTCCGTTCTCCTCTTTCGTATCATAAAGATAGTTTCTGGGAGACGCAGCACTCATTGCCAGACTACAAACGAACAAAACAACAAGTGACAAAATTTCTTTTCTTAAAATTGAAGCTTTCATAAAATATATTACTTATAAGATTACTTTCAAATTGCGTGCAAATGAACATAGTTTTTCGGTACAAACCAAATATTTTCTGACATTTTGATAGTCAAAATAGTCTATTTAACTATTTTAAACCACATCAAACTTATACAAATCACAAAGTAAACTTACAATTTATAAGAAAGAGTATTCAAAACATCTGAATAAAGCTATTTTCTATTCGATATTTCTTAATAACCGAATAGAATATCACCAACAACTTACAAATTGACATTAAGAGTTTTTTTGAACATCCTACACATTCTTTAGAACTAAATATCCATTTCCATTTGTTATTTACAAATAAAGGAAGGATATTAGTACCTTATTAAATCAATATATCATGGAGAGGAATATTTTTAAACTGGAGAAAGAGCAATTGAAAGAGATCGCTCTTTCATTACGACAGAAAGTAGAAGAGGGGTTAGCAAAAGACAATGCTGAAATACAATGCCTCCCGACATTCATTACCCCAAAAAGTAATAATATAAACGGTAAGGCATTGGTTCTTGACCTGGGAGGAACCAACTACCGTGTCGCTACCGTTAACTTTGCAAACGACAAAGCAACGATTCATCCAGAAAACGGATGGAAAAAAGATTTATCGATTATGAAAACTCCCGGTTTCACCCGAGAGGAATTATTTAAAGAGTTAGCCGATCCGATCGGAGAGATCAAACGGGATGTAGAAATACCAATAGGTTACTGTTTTTCATATGCGGCTGAATCACTTCCCGACGGCGATGCCAAATTATTGCATTGGACGAAGGGGGTTCACATCAAAGAAATGCTGGGACAGCCGGTAGGGAAACCGTTGCTCGAATACCTCAATGAACGAAACGAACCTAAATTCACAAGTATAAAAGTATTGAACGATACGGTTGCCAGTTTGTTCGCCGGCCTTACGGATAGTAACTATGATGCTTATATCGGACTGATAGTCGGAACCGGAACCAACATGGCAACTTTCATTCCTGCAGATAAGATCACCAAACTTCCTGCTTCCATACAGGCAGACGGATTGATCCCTGTCAATCTGGAATCAGGTAATTTCCATCCGCCTTTCCTGACAACGGTCGACGAAATGGTCGATGCCTGCTCCGACAGCCGTGGTATGCAACGATTTGAAAAGGCTGTTTCCGGCATGTATCTGGGAGAAATACTGAAATCGACTTTCCCGCTCGATGAGTTCGAAGAAAAATTCGATGCCCAGAAACTGACTACCATCATGAATTACCCGGATATCCACAAAGAGAAATATGTACAGGTCGCCCATTGGATCTATAACCGTTCTGCGCAACTGGTAGCTTCCTCTCTGGCCGGTCTGATCTCTTTACTGGTTTCATATAACAAAGATATCAAAAAGGTGTGCCTGGTGGCTGAAGGCAGTATGTTCTGGAGTCTCAACAGAAATGATAAGAATTATAATGTGCTCGTAATGGAAGAATTGGATATTCTACTGAACGAACTTGGTATAGGTGATGTAAAAGTTCACATCAATAAGATGAACAATGCCAATCTAATAGGTACCGCTATTGCAGCGCTGTCTTGAATTATGTTCTAAGGTTAAAGGTTCAGGATTTATCAAATTTGAATGTAGTGTCGTTGGTAGGGGCGGGGTCTGCCCGCCCTTCTCCATCGGTTGTTATATTATTGTCGCAAAGGGCGGGTAAACCCCGCCCCTACAAAACCTGTCATTTGGGGTTCAATATTTGCTATGTTCGACTGCGAAACCCAACTGTCAACTGTCACTTGTCAACTGTCAACTGAAAAAGGTTTTACCTTTTTTTAACCATAATCCTATACCCTTCCCAGATATTCATCCACCGTATAATTCAGGAAATTGTTGAAAGGGAGAAGTTCCTGGAAAATCTCGATCGTCTGCTCCATCCAGTCATCCTGCATAAAGAATTCATCCGGCTTATTAGCGGCAAAGCAAAAATCCTTATGCCGCAGAATTTCATCATATTTAAAATCAGCAGGATAACCTGTCGGCATACGCTTCAATACTTCACCTTCCATCACCGGATATGCTTCCTTAAATGAAGGCTTTTCGATAATACTTACAAATTCGTCGATATGATCATATATATCCTGGCGAAGCATTTTCAACAGTTTGGGAGGAGGACACCAGACACCACCCGACAACATGCAGTTACCCGGTTCGAGATGAATATAATATCCTCCCCGCTCACTGGCACGTCCGCCTTGCGCCATATAAGCTGCGAAATGGACTTTATAAGGAGTTTTGTCCGGCGAGAAGCGCAAATCCCGGTAAATACGGAACTGGCAATCCTTTGCTTCCAGTCCTGCTACCTGCGGGTCGAACAAAGCGATTCGGTTGATTACCTGCTGGACCTCGTCGAGAAAGGCTTTATGCAACACATCGTAGCGGTCTTTATTAGCCTGAAACCACTCACGGTTGTTGTTCACACTTAATTCTTTCAGGAATTGTATAATTTCTGCATTCATAAATAGCTGTTTATTTTATCAGCAAAGATAAGGAATTATATTATTCATTATCCCAGTTTCTGTCCGTCCGGAAAGGAGCGACCGGCAATCCCTCTTTATTGAACAGGTTGCCGACAGTAGCATCATCAAAACAATATTGCACCATAACCGGATTTTTCACTTTGGGAGAAGAAATGACAACCGTATTCTCTTTGATCTGAGCTTTTGCCGGCTCGAAGACGCCGTCTTCACCGGCTATCCGGAAGCCAACGATTTGTTTCTCCTTACACATTAACCCGTTATCGGCATGAAGGAAAGAAATAACGGCTTTATTTTTATTGACTGTCATCCCTTCGAACATCGGAGATTCAAAACCGGACTCAAGCCGACCGTATGTTTTCCCTAAGGCCAGATTAGCCAGACGAAGTCCGACACTTTGTTTGTCTGTCGGATGAATATTCTTCAGATCAGCTACACAGTCGGAGATAGCCACCATTCCGCAACCCGGAACCGTACGTGCCACCCATTCCTGATGTTCACGAACCAAAGCAGCACCGTTATCTCCGGCATTATAAGTAAAAGGAGCGATCTGCACCAGATAGAAAGGGAAGTCTTTCTTAAAACTTTTCCGCCAGCTCTCAATCATTGTTTTCATCAGGATCCCATAAGAATCCGGATGGTCGCGGTTGGACTCACCCTGATACCAGATAGCACCGGCCAGAGCATAAGGAGTAACCGGATTGATCATCTGGTTATATAACACACCCGGTTCGACGGGCCACCACGGGTACGTTTTATCCGGCATTACATCACGTAAGCGGGGATTATCCATTACCAGTTCTTCCGGCGTCCATACTTCGGCCGGAGTTCCTCCCCATGCCGAAACGATCAAACCGATGGGGACATTCAGGTCTTTTTGCAGATCGCGCCCGAAAAAGTATGCCACAGCACTGGTATTCTTCATCACATCGGGTGTACAGGTAGCCCACGATGCTTCGCAATTATTCTGCGGAGTGGCGGCTCCACGCTTGGGGATATGGAAGAAACGGATATTCGGATAATTGGCAGCGGCTATCTCTTCGTCGCGATTATCTATGTTAGCCATCGGAGTCCACTCCATATTGGATTGTCCGCTGCAAAGCCAGACTTCCCCTAACATTACATCTTTCAATTCACAACTGCCATTACCCAAAACAGACAGGGTATAAGGTCCTCCGGCTGCTGCCGTCTTCAATGTCGTATCCCAACTGCCGTCCGAACGGACTGTTGCCGTCGCTGTATCCTTCGGAGCCCAGCTACCGACCACTTTCACTGTCGCACTGGCATCTCCCCATCCCCATACGGGCACTTCACTCTTTTGCTGCAATACCATATGGTCGGCAAAAACAGACGGCAGACTGATTTGAGCCTGCATACCGACCAGCAATAAGGAAAAGCCGGCAGCCATTCCCATCATTCGTGTAAGTTTCATGTATTTCTCTGTATTTGATTGATTAACGGATTAACAAATGTACAACAAAAATCAGAAAGTGAATCCCAGATTCAGATAAAACTGAAGGCTTGTATTCTGATTCGACATGCTGAAATTCGCGCTTAGCGGACCAGCTATACTATTATAAGCATACCCCAGACTTCCTCCCCATACACTTTTCCCTTTCAGCAGATGGAAAAAATCATTGTGATGAAGCGCATAGTTACCGATCAGGGAAATATAGTTATTCCCCGCAATCCGCTGCCGGAAATGCAAGCGGGTTACAACTACCGAATTATCGAATATCTCCATCCGGTTGATCCCGGCAAAAGGCAACTGTTGAGGGACATAACGTCCCTCTGCCTCACCGCCGACCGCATTCAGAAAAGGATACGCCAGATTTCCCCCGATCAGCACACGCCCGTACAGAGAAGGGAGAACGCTGAAATGGGCAGTAACAGGAATGACGGAAGTAAAATTCAACCCGATAGCCGAGAAAGGAGCATGTCCGTTATAATTGACAAAGTTATCCGTATATACAGAATAATCGGCTTTCAGGGAAACACCTTTCGTCGGGAAATACCGCCGGTCGAGTGTCTCCAGATGAGCCATCGCAAAATAACTGATAAATCCCTCCGGCTTTACTTCAAATTGGTTGTTATCCCCCGTATACAGGAAAGAATTATAATCGTAATATTCATAACGTAACCCCAGTTTGAATTTGAAATTCAGCCAGTTCATATCCGAATAGCCGAATTCGGCAAAATGATGGGTGTAACTGGTATTAAACGTTTTATGCCCTTTCCTGTAAATATCCAGGTCCTGATAAGTGAACTGGTAAGCCAGGTTCAGGTTACGCAACGGATTCCTTTCAATGGCATAATCCAGACGGGCATACGAGGTTTTTCCCCCGACACGCCCGGTAAATCCCAACTTGGAATGGTTACGTGCCCGGTAATCGAAAGTCGCATTCACCAATACACCGATGATCTCTTCCGAATCGAAACGCAGGCCGAGATTCACGGAACTAACCGATTTCTTTTGTGCCGTCAGTACCAGATCCTGCTGTTGCTCTCCCGTCAGCATATAATTCACATTGGAGTAAGCATTGGAACCGATCAGCACAGACATCGCATGGTGAAGTTCGTTCAACGTGATCCGGCTGTTCTCACGCAAACCACTGATCTTCATCAGCCACTTCTCATCTCTCGGATCCGTGCCGGTAAAAGAGATAGTACGGATATAAAAGCTATCGGTAGGCAACGCCGGATAGGACTTCCGGAAATGCCCGTGTTCTTCCGGACGGAAATCTTCTGCTATCCCGATCTTCTCTTTCAATGCGATGATCTCGTCCCAATGGGCATAAGCCTCCTGTTCTCCACGCCTGATCAGGGTATCCAACGCAACCGTAGTGAAACTGGCAGCATTATAAGATGTCATATTCGGACGGAGTAACAGGTCTGTCTGCTCCTTGTTCTTCGCATATTTTTCATATCCATGCAGGGCGATGATCTGCCCTACCACATCACCGGGCGTATTCAGGGCTTCCAGCTTCTTCAAATCGCTGGTTCCCAGATCCACACCGATAATGATATCGGCCCCCATCTGCCGGGCGACATCAACCGGAAAGTTGTCATTGAGTCCTCCGTCTATCAAGACCATACTATCCAGACGGACAGGAGTGAACACAGCCGGTATCGCCATACTGGCACGCATTGCCAACGGCAGACTACCTTTACGGAACACATAATCCTTCCCGTCGACAGCATCCACCGCTACACAGGCAAAAGGAATATTGAACTTCTGGAAATCGACGGAATCATGATAACCGATTGTCAGATTGGAAAACAGATTCATCAGGTTTTGCCCTTTGATCATTCCCTGGATGACACGGTCTTTCTTTTCTTTTCCGAAAGGCAGGGATAGAATATACCGTTCGGCATTTTCTTTTTCCGGAAAAGTCAGGCTACTCCGTTTGATACGGTCACTGAGCAGCATTGTCCAATCCTGCTCCAACACCATTGTATCTATTTCAGCCGGAGTATATCCGATAGAATATAATCCTCCGACAATAGCACCCATACTGGTACCCGCCACGTAATCGATCGGAATACCAGCTTCCTCCAACACTTTCAACACGCCTATATGAGCTACTCCCTTTGCTCCTCCGCCACCAAGTACAACCCCGACTTTCTTCCGTTGGGCCGCTAAAGATGGCAAAACAGCCAGCACCATCAGCAAAAAGTATAGTAACTTTTTCATCTCCACTCTATTTATGACAAATGTAATCGGTTTATGTCAAAGATGCAAACAAATCACTTCAAAGCCGATAAGTACATAAAAATAGTAAATAAGCCATTATCCTCTCCAATAAATGCACTACTTTTGAACCAGTATTCTCACTATAGAAAAACACTCAATATGCAAAAAAGTACATTATGCCTGTTACTATGCTGCTTTACCCTACAAAGTCATGCGATAGTAGAGCCATTGGAAGGCTACCAGTATGCCACAGAACAAGCGCCAAAAGGGAATGAATGGGAGTCACCCGAAAACATTGCGCTGAACAAAGAACAACCCCATGCCTATTTCTTTTCTTTCCAGGATCAGGAAAGCGCCCGGAAAGTACTACCGGAAAACAGTACTTACTGGCAATCGCTGAACGGAGACTGGAAATTCAACTGGGTATCGACTCCCGAAGAACGTCCGAAAGAGTTCTACCAGACGAACTTCGACGTATCGGGTTGGGATAATATCCCCGTACCGTCGAGCTGGAATATCGTCGGTCTCCAGAAAGACGGAACACAGAAATACGGGACACCTATCTATGTGAACCAGCCCGTTATCTTCCAACACAAAGTGGCAGTCGACGACTGGCGCGGCGGTGTGATGCGTACGCCGCCCGAAAACTGGACGACCTTCAAACACCGTAACGAAGTAGGTTCCTATCGCCGCGAGTTCACTATTCCCAAAGACTGGGAAGGAAAAGAAGTCTTTATCAACTTCGACGGAGTGGATTCTTTCTTCTATCTCTGGATAAACGGCCACTATGTAGGTTTCTCCAAAAACTCACGCAATACGGCCAGCTTCAATATCACTCCCCACCTGGTAAAAGGGACGAATATAGTGGCAGCCGAGGTCTATCGCAGTTCGGACGGTTCGTTCCTGGAAGCACAGGATATGTTCCGCCTGCCGGGTATTTACCGCAATGTTTCGTTGACTGCCGTTCCTCAACTGCATGTCCGCGACCTGGTCGCTACTCCCGACTTGAATGCGACTTACACAGACGGTTCGCTGACCATCTGCGCCGATATCCGCAATCTGGGGAAAAAGGCGGCCAAAGATTATTCACTGACCTACTCGCTATATGCCAACAAACTATATTCCGATGAGAATACAAAAGTAGAAAATGTAACGGCATCTGTTTCCGTCCCTGTACTGGCAGCCGGACAGGAAATCAGGACCGAAGCTGTTTTGAATATACAAAACCCGAATAAATGGTCTGCAGAACAGCCATACCGCTATACATTGGTCGGAGAACTGAAAGACAAAAAAGGCCGTACGATAGAAACCTTCTCCACGATTGTCGGCTTCCGCAAAGTAGAGATCAAAGACACGCCTGCTTCGGAAGACGAATTCGGATTGGCAGGACGTTACTACTATATAAACGGTAAAACCGTTAAACTGAAAGGTGTCAACCGTCACGAAAGTAACCCGGCAGTAGGCCACGCCATCACCCGTAAAATGATGGAAGATGAAGTCATGCTGATGAAACGTGCCAATATCAACCATGTCCGCAACTCCCACTATCCGGATGATCCGTACTGGTATTATCTGTGTAATAAATACGGGCTCTACCTGGAAGATGAAGCAAACATCGAATCGCACGAATATTATTATGGTGCCGCTTCTCTGTCTCATCCGAAAGAATGGAGGGATGCACATGTAGCCCGTGTATTGGAAATGGTACATGCCAATATCAACAACCCGTCTATTGTGATCTGGTCATTAGGAAATGAAGCCGGTCCGGGAGCGAATTTTGTAGAAGCTTACAACGCACTGAAGAAAGTAGACCTGTCACGTCCCGTCCAGTATGAACGAAATAATGATATCGTAGACATGGGCTCCAATCAGTACCCTTCCATCTCATGGGTACGTGGTGCCGTGAAAGGCGATTATGATATCAAATATCCGTTCCACATCTCTGAATACGCCCACTCGATGGGAAATGCCTGCGGTAACCTGATCGACTATTGGGATGCCATGGAATCGACCAATTTCTTCTGCGGCGGCGCTATCTGGGACTGGGTAGACCAGTCTCTCTATAACTACACTCCGGATGGCAAACGTTATCTGGCTTACGGAGGTGACTTCGGTGATACGCCGAACGACGGGCAGTTCGTAATGAACGGTATCGTATTCGGCGACCTGGAGCCGAAACCGCAATATTATGAAGTAAAGAAAGTATACCAGCATATCGGTGTATCGGAAGTCAATACGGAAAAAGGTCTTTTCGAGATATTCAACAAATACTATTTCAACGACTTATCCGGCTACGATGTCAAATGGTCGCTTTATGAAAACGGCAAAGAAGTGGAAAACGGTTCACTGAATCCGGGCAAAGTGGCACCACGTACCCGCGTACAGGTTTCCGTACCTTATACATACAGTAAATTGAAGGCCGACAACGAATATTTCGTCAAAATCCAATTCCTGTTGAACGACAATACACCATGGGCTCCAAAAGGCTACGTAATGGCGGAAGAACAACTTCCGGTAAAAGCAGCAACAGGTAAACCCGCGATCAGCGAAATGGCGAATGCCTCTGCCGGAGAACCGGTTATCGAGATACAGGCCGACCATCGCCTCACAATCAAAGGAGATAACTTCGTCGCCAAATTCGACAATGAAACGGGAACGATCTACAGCCTGAACTATGGAGGCGAAACCATTATCACCGACGGTAACGGTCCGAAACTGGATGCTTTCCGTGCCTTCACCAACAACGACAACTGGTTCTACGGAAGCTGGTTTGAAGCCGGACTGCACAATCTGAAACATAAAGCGACTTCCTTCAAAATGATCAAGAGGAAAGACGGTGCTGTCGCATTGTTCTATACCGTTGAGTCGCAAGCTCCTAATGCAGCCAAGATATTAGGTGGGACATCGAGCGGCAAAAATAAAGTAGAAGAACTGACCGACAAAGTATTCGGTGAAGACGACTTCAAATTCACTACCGACCAGGTATGGACGATCTACCGCGACGGCTCCATCGAATTGCAGGCAAGCATTACTTCCAACAACCCGAGTCTGGTTCTGCCGCGTCTGGGGTATGTGATGAGAGTTCCTCAACGTTACGAAAACTACACCTATTACGGACGAGGTCCCGTTGAAAACTACGCCGACCGCAAAGCCGGACAGTTCATCGAAACATACCGTTCGACTGTAGCCGATCAGTTCGTAAACTTCCCGAAACCCCAGGATATGGGTAATCACGAAGATGTACGCTGGTGTGCACTGACCGACAAGGCAGGTAAGGGAGCCATCTTTGTAGCAACCGACCGTCTCTCTACTTCGGCATTACAATACACAGCACTCGACCTGACATTGGCAGGACATCCGTATCAATTACCGAAAGCCGGTGATACGTATCTGCATCTCGACCTGGCCGTTACAGGTCTGGGAGGCAACAGTTGCGGTCAGGGCGGCCCGCTGATCCATGACCGTGTGTTTGCCGGACAGAACAATATCGGTTTCATCATCCGTCCGGCTTCACCGGATTTGTCGGCTGCGGCACAGGTATCGGCTGCCGGCGACATTCCTTTCTCCATTACCCGCAGCCGTACAGGGTTGGTTGAATTGTCGTCTATCGACAAAGAGGCTGTTTTCTGCTACACAATCAATAAGGACAAGAAAGCAAAAGAATATACCGAAGCAATTCCTATGCGGGAAGGCGGAACGATCACAGCCTGGCTGAAGAATACCCCGGAGATTAAGTCGGTGAAGACTTTCAACAAACTGGAAAGTATTCAGACGGAAGTGATTTATGCCAGCAGTGAAGAAGTGGGTGAAGGGGATGCCAAGCATTTGGTAGACGGCGATCCGAACACGATCTGGCACAGTATGTATTCTGTTACCGTTGCCAAATATCCGCACTGGGTAGATCTGGACGCCGGTGAAGAGAAGGCTTTCAAAGGCTTTATCTATATGCCGCGCAAAGACAGCAACAATGGCAATATCAAAGAATATTCCATTCAGGTAAGCCAGGACGGCAAGAACTGGGGGGAACCTGTTAGCAAAGGCATATTCGCCAATAACCGGGATGAAAAGAAAGTCCTCTTTGACAAACCGGTAAAAGGACGTTATATCCGTTTCACAGCATTAAGCTCACAAAACGGACAAGATTTTGCCACAGGGGCAGAACTTACGATCCTGAGTGAATAGAAATAAGTTTATCTGCATAGCTTCCCGATTAAGAAGCTATGCAGATAAACTCATCTCTATCTAAAAATCATATCTGAGACGCATTGTTTTTACAAAAACAACTATCATACTATCACTTCCGTCTCCAACGCACCATATATCAACACGTTACCTTATGATAGTTGCCGCTTTTAACTATCATTCAACTATCATAGAACTATCATTTGGAGCTTTTTCCGTCAAAAACCCCTTCTATATTCCTTAAAAATAACACCGGAGATGATTATCATGTCTTCATATATTTCTCCCTCTTGTAGTTTTACTTGAAAACGACAGTCCTTTTTCATAGAAACACTTACTTTTTATTGCCAGGATGCCCGTCTTCCCTCTTTTTACACCCCCATCTAAACGATGCTCACACCCGGGTGTCGAAGGGATCAAGACCCGGGTCTCAAACAATACACATCACTATATTACTGAAATAAAGCTATTTATCTGTTCAAAAAAGACTATAGTCTATGTAACTTTGGAAATAGGAAATGAGAGTTGTATGAGGGTTGAATAAATCTCCTGACTCATTCTATACATTACTTCTTTAAAGTTACAATCATCAATACCGGATTATCATCCTCCTTCAGATTTTTCAATTGTTCATATTCAAGGATAGAAGGATCTTCTTCCGCCAATTCCAGTACTTCGGATGCTTCCAGATAATAAAGCAATACATCATCTGCAATGCGCGTTTCCGGATAAAAAGGTAAACTGCCTTGCATATCATTCTTGATCCGGTTGTTTTTCACCTTATAGCAAGTTCTTTTCTTCTTATCATACAGAGCCAGACGAGGCGACTCATCTTTGTTAGTAACATCCCAGGAGGTATAGGGGAGAAACACCCATTGGGAAGTTTCGTGGAAATCCGGCCGCAAATAGGCTTGTGCAGGCTCAGAATAGGCTTGCCAGTTTCCCTCCAAAATCTCAAAACGTCTTTCTTTCGGTATCCTATACTTTCCCAAATCGAGAATATAACGAGGCTGAAGTTGCTCCGAAGTAACCGTAAAGACCGTATCATTATAATATTCTTTACAACAGGCTTCTTCCTTAAAAGAATAAACATAACGGTCATAACGTCCCCACAAATAATAATTCAACCCATTGGCAATCGTAAACTGATCGTATTGAGGGTAAGTTTTCAATGTCTCTCCCTGCCGGTTAACCAGAACAAGCCGATCTTTCTTCTGACCTGTATTATTATAGAAGTAGCCGACATACGTACTATCTCCCAACAAGGTAAACTGCCAGCAGAAAGGCATTTTAGACTCCCCTGCATAGTTGCCGTCTACTGTATAGGTAAGAATCCTTCCATTATCCATTATATAAATCTGTTTCAGTCTGTCGTTAGCCGCTATAAACCGGATTATGCTATATTCACCTGGTCCTTGCCCCCGTTTGACTACCGAGCGGACAAACTTACCGTCATCTGTAAATTGCAATAGCCCTTCGCTGCACGGAATGAACAGATTATGATCCACCATCTGTATCATTCCTTGAGATACTTTGGCCACCAAACATTCAGGTTTCGTTTCCAACGGAACAATCTTTACCTTTTCGGCAATTTCACTCAACAAGACTTCCTGCTCCGTCTCAATACCTTTCGCAAAAGAAATCGTTACCGGGTATTCCGGATCAAAGACTGTTTCCGAAAGGGCTCCTTCACCGGATTTCTTTCCTCCACAAGCCGTAAGGAGCAGACTAACAGAAAATATAAAAGATATATAGATCTTATTCATAACCGTATCTGATTAATCATCCCGCTTATTTCGATAGTAATTCATTGATAACGCCAATAATCTCCTCGTCCGTTGTATCTGCGCTATACCCCTGTATGACTTTTTTGATTATCCGCTGACCATCGAGGATGAAAAAGAAAGGGACTGCCCTTCCGGTTTGAAAAGCCCCGACGACATCATCGTTGGCTGCTAAAAAAGTATACCCTATTTTATGCTTGCCGACATAATTCTGAAGGGCATGTCCTTTCCGCACCCATGTTTCTATGGCAACCACTTCGACATCTTCCGTATTATAATCCTTTTTCAACTTATTCAGAAAAGGGATGGATGCCATGCACGGTCCACAACCGATTCCCGTCAACTGAATGACCAACACTTTGCTTTTGTCAAAGTCAGACAACGAGACTGTCTTCTCATTAGCGTCTTTCAATGCCCAATCCGGCGTTTTCTTACCAACGAGATCCGACTTTCGCGTCGTATCCCTCACTTCCCCATATTGCCTGATCTCATAACCTTCCGGGAAATAGCTGAACAGGTCGAAATCGGAAATCGAGATCTTGTTTAGTTCCGCATCCACACAGTCTGAAGAAGAAATGCTATGCGACATTTCCCGCCGATATTTATAAGGTAAGTCATCTGATTTACCGATCCATAGCTCATAGACAGAAGTTGGATCTCCAAAATCGAACGGAGGCTTGGGAATATAATAAGCCTTTCCGAAGAACTCGACCTGCCTGTCCCCATGGATAACCAGTTTCAAATAACGGTAATCGTCGAACTCTTTCAAATCGGTCGAGATACTATCGGTCGTCTCCAGGATATAGTTGACAATACTTTTGGTATAATTAAAAAACGGGGGTGATACGAGTCTGAATGGCAAATCCCTATGCGTAAAATCATCGATCATGATCCCTTTCTTGTCATGATAGGTGGTTACATTCACTTCACCATTATAGCCAAACTCGAAACGGGTAGTGTCCGTTCCTTTCAATATAACGAAACTACTTCCGATAGTAGTATCTTTCGGATTTGTATATTCTTTACAGAATAGACGCTCTGCCACTACCGGAATGGTATCACCCGGTTCCCACGCCTTCACATCTTCATAATAAGTTGCCGAACTTACCTCATCCAGTTTTTCCCACACCTTTTTCAGGTACTCCGCCGTACCCGTGTCCAGCTTTTTCTTTTGTCCCATGCAGGGAATACAAAAGATAAGAGCGAGCAGTAATATACTCGTCATCCGAATCTGTTTACCCATATTCATATTGTTCTTCTTATTTCAATTGAGCGACTACCAACACCTGATTATCATCTTCTACCAGATCAGGCAGGAGTTTTTCCAGAGAGCCTTTGGCATCAGCCGGTTTTACTTTCTCCAGAAGAATGGAGGCTGACAACACGGCAATCATCTTATTATTCCTGATAAAACGGGGAAAGATAGCACAACCGCCTTCCATATCCTCGGTAAAGCCATCCCATTGGGCTTTCGGGGAACGGACACGGCAAAGGGTTCCATTTTCTTTGTCATACCAGGCAAAACGACGTTCATTTTCCTGGGCATACTCAATTCCCATTCCATGATCCGTCTCCACGATATTGAAGAAATTGAACTTCTTCTCAGCAGCTTTATTGGGGAGGTTGGTTCCCGTATTCGCTTTCTTGTCAACAACGATGACGGCATCACTCTCGCCCGACAATTTCTCATATTGGGAAAGATCCAGTTTATAAACCGGGATTCTTTTCTTCCCTTCCAAACGAAAGATGGTCGTCTCCAAAGGATTCTTATAATAAGTACTTCCCTGATGGTCGTAGAGAATGCCATACGTGAAGATAATTCCCGGATAACGGATTCCCTCTTCCGGTCTGAAGTGGAAGCTATACAATTCCTTTCCTTTGGTATTATATACGAACAGTTCTTTTCCCCTTTTATCCTTCGAGTAGAGGTATTCATTGGTTACTCCGAACAGATTACCGGTTTTATCCCTATAAGTAGTCATCGAGCCGCGTTGTGTCTCAATATCATACAAATATTTACCGTCAAAAGAATAAACCAGAACCTTTCCTTTTCTGAAATCGGACATAAAGATCAGCTTCGCATCTTCATCGTAAGTGACAGCCATGATGGACTGGGTATATTCCCCCGGACCTTCCCCCGCCTTTCCTATCTTACGGACAAATTTACCTTCCGGCGTAAACTGGAACAGATTAACATAATCGCAGACAAACAGATAATCAGCAGTAAAGGTCACATCCAGAATATCTTTATCCAGCAATGACTCCGTAGTCGTTTCCAACGGGATGTATCTCACACCGGAGGCTACATCACTCAAGTTTAGCTCTTTCTGCTTATTTACACCATCCGCAAAAGCGATATTCTTTTGTGCCATAAGCGGCATATAGAATGCCAATACGAGCAACCATACTCCTGTGATTCTGATACTTTTCCCCATATCCGTACTGATTTAATGATTAATACCGTATGATCCCGGTTTTGCCATCCATTCCTATTTGACGGCTTTCCCTTCTATTTTAATTTCTTTCGCCGAATCTCTGGCAGCTATTTCCTTCTGATGTTTTTTCTCGTATTCTTTCATAGCTGCTTTCATTTGTTCACGACGTTTCTTCTCCAGATCTGAAGGCTCCGGAAGCTGATTGATCAACCCCTGCAGGTCAGCCATAGACAGTTTGCTCTTCCTTCCGTCAGGAGCCAGCATGGTCAACTCTTTCATATCCCGGAAGAAAGCCTCCTTGTATAAATCTTCCAGGAAATAACGGAAGCCGAACAGGTTTTCTTTCGGTTCATTTTTCTTCATCAATTCAGTCATATAGATATATTTGCTGAAAAGAGCTTTCTGCAACCGCTTCTCATCATCAAACATCTCCGAATCCCTTAGCCAGTAATGTTTATTGATCTCATACAACAGGTTCAGCTGTGTCGGATCCTTTTTCCAGGCTTCATAATACACCTTTTCAGCTTCATTGAAACGGCCGTCCCGCTCCAGAGCACTCCCCCTGAAAGTCGCCAGTAAATTGACAAAGAACTTCTTCGGCTTCATACATTCTTCCGCCCTGTCGAACAATTCATAGGCCCGTTGCCGGTCATAAGTCTTACCCAATGTACCTCCGTACAGCAGAATCGTTTCCACATCCGTCGAATCGATCCCGTAAGCGAGTTCCAAAGGTTCCACCGCATCCAGTGCATGACCGGACATATAACGGGAAGCACCGGCATATTTCAGATTGATAAAAGAAGAATCGCCCTCTGCCAGCAGATTGCTGTAAACGGTATCTGCCTTCAGATAGTTTTTTGTCATATATAAGGCCATTCCCTGGCTCTGCCGTATCTGCCGGTTATCCGGGTTATAAAACAAAGCGGTATCACAGACTTGCAAGGCCCCTTTTCCATCTCCTTGCCAAAGCAAGGCATTGATCAGCGAAGAAGCAACACGAATATTCTCCGGATTGATTTCCATGGCACGGGCATATAATTCCAAAGCGATCAACATGTTCATACCGCCTTTTTTCATATGACAGTCGGCCAGACCCGCCAGGATCGTGGGATTATCACTCTCATACGAAGTCAATGTACGATAATAGTCCATCGCTTTCCCATAATCGCCTAACTGATAATAAAGACGTGCCAACTGATTGTTTGCATAAAAGTTGAGGCTATCTGCTTCCAACACCTTTCCGTAACAACGTTCCGCTTCTGCAATCTTACCATAATTAATAGCAGCACGGGCAAGTGCATTCAACGCGTCCACATTCGTCGTATCCATCGACAGGCAATGTTGAAAACACCGGTACGCTTCCTTATACCGGAACATGCCCTCATACGCCTGGCCGATAGCCGACATGGTCGCATAACTCGCAGAATCTGCCGCCGTCAGGCTATCTACACGGGTAAGTACTTCCGGAAATTGTTTTCTATTCACCAACTCTTGCAAGGAAAGTTCCTGAGCCTGACTGACAAAATGTAAAACACTGAAAAGAAGTAAAAGGGTATATTTACAGACCATAAGTTTTCGTATTTTGAGATTAGTAAACATTTTATGAATCGAAACTATCTTAAATGAACAACCATCAGAACGGGGTTATCATCTTCCTTCAATCCTTTCAATTGAGGATGCTCCAGAATAGAGGGATCTTTCTCCGCCTTCTCCCAGATCTCGGAAACCGACCATACACTTACCAGCAAGTTATCTCCCACCGAGGTATAAGGTATAAACGGAAGTCCTCCTTCCATATCATTCCGAACAGTACCGTCTGCCACCTTAAAACAGGTTTTGTTTTTCTTATCATACATGACCATTTCTTCCAAGTTTTCCTTTTCTCCCGCCCAATGCGTATAAGGCATAAGAAGATAAGAATCAGTCTCAAACACATTTACACGAAGATAAGGAGCGGCATTACGTTCAAACTTTTTACGATCGCCATTCGATGTTTCCCACCTGGTTTCAACAGGGATAGCATATTTACCCAACTGAATAATATAGCGGGGGTGTAATTCTTTTTCGGTAACAGTATATAAGGTATCATTATAAAAATCCTTATAGTACAAATCTGTATCGTAGTGAGACAAATAACGGTCGTTAGCTCCCCGCATCGAAAAGCTCATTTTTCCATCCGTCGTGAACAGGTCGTAACGGGGAAAACCTTTCAACTTTTCACCTTTTTGATTAGACAGGATAACACATTCTTTTTCCTGACCGGAAGAATTATACACAAAAGAAGCTATAGTACTATCATTCAGAACCGCGGCTTGAATCGGGTCCAGAAGAAAAGGTATACTCCTTTGGAACTCACCGGCTGTAGAGTAAACCAGTATTTTGGCACTGGTTACCAGATAGATCAATCCCTGATCATAATCTGTATCCAGGAAACGGACATAATTATATTCTCCAGGGCCTTGACCCGAACGACCTATCCTACGGATATATTTTCCATTACCATCAAAAAGCCAGACACTTTTACTACATGGAACTACATAATTTCCATCTACATATTGAATAGCACCCCAGATGTTAGACAACAGACATTCAGACTTTGTTTCAAGCGGAATGTATTCTACCCTATCAGCGATCTGACTCAAAGTAACCTCACGTTCATTCGCGACTCCGGATTCAAAAGGAACAGTCACCGGATATTCGGAAACAACAGGTTCCTCCTCCGACTGAACTGTTTGTTCGCCGGTTTTCTTTCCGCTACAGGCAGCCAACAACAAGCAAGTGAAAAATAAAGAACAAACATTCCATTTATTCATAATCGAATTGTTTTAAAATCATTCAATTATTCCGACTTCTTTTCTTTCGATCCTTGTTCTTCAGCAAATTTCTGAGCCGCCCGCATTCCTGCTTTAAAAGCTTCGGAGTTCTCATCGATAGGTTCCTGCTTAGGATTCATTGCTTTCTTTCTCTGTTTGAAGTTTTTCTCCATCTGTTCCTGAAGTTTCTTTTCAGCTTCTGGAGTTTCGGGTAAGCGGTCGATGATAGACTTCAGTTCATCCACCGACAGTTTGCTTCTTTTTCCATCCGGAGCAATCAACCTCAACTCTTCTTTCTTTTGGAAGAAAGCATCTTCATACATATATTGTAATAAAGGACGGTATACATGGAATCCTTTCAACGTCTTTCCGGTCAGGAAACATTCTTTCAGGAAGGTGACCTTGATAAATAAAGCACGATCCCTTTCCTCTTCCGCATCTTCATAACTCGGTCCCCAGTTTGAAAATTTCTGCTCGATACGGAACAACAGGTCCAAACGGTCCTTATTGGCAAGCCATTCTTTATACAACAGTTTCTCGGCCTCTCGCGGCTTGCCGTCTTTCCACAAGGTCTCAGCGCGGGAATTCAGCAACAGATTGACCAGAGCCTCGTTCGGTTGCATCAACTGTTCCGCCTTATCGAACAATTGGAAAGCACGTTTACGGTCGTATGTCTTACCCAAAGCAGCACCTAGTAACAGGGTTGTTTCCACATCTGTCGTATCTTTCTGGTAAGCCCATTCCAACAAGTCGATCGCATCCATGGCACGCCCTGCCAGATAACGCGAAGCACCCCCATATTTCAATGTCAAAAAAGAAGTATCGCTTTCTGCCAACAGATCGCCATATAAAGTATCGGCTGTGGCATACTGCTTATTCATATAGAATCCCATTGCCTTACTGCGGCGTAACGATTGATTTCCGGGGTTATAATATAATGCCGTATCGCAGACTGCCAATCCGTCCAGCACATTCGGTCCGCCCAACCGGTACAGGCAATTTACCAGTGCACTGGCCAGTCCGGCATTTTCACGGTTCACATTATAAGCCTGATAGTAGCAGATCGTAGCTGCCGGTATGGCATTCATCTTCATATAGCAATCAGCTATATTCCGGTAGATAACAGGATTTATCTTTGTCGTATCCTGATCGCGTAAAACGTTAAACTGTAACACGGCATTCTCGTAATCGCCGACCTGCGAATATAAGCGGGCCAGTTGATAATTGGCATAAAAGTCCGTACTGTCTGTTTCCAGCACTTTCAGGAAACAATCTTTGGCTACAGATGCTTTTCCCAGATTCATTGCCACCCGGGCAACGGATGTGAAAGCATCCGCATTTGTCGTATCCATTTGCAGACAATGCTGATAATACAGGTAGGCTTTATCATACTCCAACATTCCTTCGTAAGCCTGGCCGATAGCCGACATAGTAACATAATCGGCAGAATCTGCCGGAGTAAGACTATCGGCCCGGGCAATCACTTCGGGAAATTTCTTCTTATTCACCAGTTCCTGAAGCAATAGACTCTGTGCCTGCCCTATAAAGGGCAGGACACTGAGAAGAAGCAAAACAGTATATTTGTGCATCATCTACTCTTATGTATTAAATAATTACTGCAATCTGAATGTTACAGGCGTCGTATATTTTACTTTTACAGCCTTTCCGCGCTGCATGCCCGGAGTCCACTTAGGCATTTGATTGATCACACGTAAAGCTTCTTTATCGAGAGAGGGATCGACTCCCTGGGTCACTTCCGCATCGCTGATACTTCCATCCGGATTGATAATGAACGAACAAGTAACACGTCCCTGGATGCCGTTTTGCTGGGCAGCTATCGGGTACTGTACTGTTTTTGCAATAAAGCGACTGAGAGCATCCTCTCCACCGGGGAACTGCGGCATTTTCTCTACCATTACAAATACCTGGTTGGAAGCATCGACCGATTCTGTTGCTTTTTGCTCACCATAACCGACAACAATTATTCCGTTATCATCCTCCTTCTGATCTCCGCTGGGAGCAGGTTTGTTATTATCATTTCCCTGCAGACGGAAAGTCACCGGAACCGTATATTTAACGGCAACCTCTTTACCACGCTGGGTTCCCGGTTTCCAGTTAGGCATTTGAGACAGAACTCTGACAGCCTCCTTATCAAGCGACGGATCTACGCCACGAATCACTTCTATATCAGAGATTGAGCCATCTTTTTCTACTATAAAAGAAGCCGTCACACGTCCCTGGATACCATTTTCCTGAGCGATTACCGGATATTTAACACTCCTTGCCAGGAATTGCAACAAAGCGCCTTGTCCACCCGGAAATTCCGGCATGACTTCTACTACCGTAAAAACCTGATCCGACGGATCTCTTGGCTTCTGAGGAACAGCAGGAACAGCCGCAGGAACCGGTTGACTCCTTTGCGTACTTCCATCCGAATACAACTGTACCTTCAGGTTACCCAACACATCCTTTACAGATACCTCTTTCGATTTCATTGCGGGGAAAGAAAAACTAAGGACGGCATCCTTCGTTGTTTCAAGAGCAAAGTTACCTTTGGTATCTGTAATAGTACCGACATTGGTTCCTTTGATTATCACTGACGCACCGATTACCGGCGCATTAAAATCGTCAATCACCTGACCTGTCACTTTCACGTTATCCCCTTGGGTGACTCTCACCTCGGTAGCCTCTTTTACTTCGGCAACAGCATCGGCAGCTATTTCCTTTGTAATACGGGCAACCGCCTCGATGTTGCTCAGCAGCATCAGAAAGGCTGCCAGGGGAATGAATATCAGGTATTTTGTTCTTCCGATCCCGTGGGATCTTTTTTTGTTCATCATACTAATTCTGTTTTTTAGATGTAATACGTTAAAACTATTATATAATGTTGCTGCAGCCTGATAATGATGGGCAAGTCCTAACAGGTGATACTGATAGCTCTTGCAGTCGTATCCGGATTGGATAACGGTATTGTCTGCCAGATATTCCAGATTATGGCGTACCTCGCGCTTCAAAAGCCACGCAAAAGGATTCACCCAGCATATGACGGTAATCAGCTCGCAAATCATCACATCTACCGAATGCCATTGGAACACATGGGTACATTCGTGTGTAAGTATCTCATCTATCTCTTTATCCGAATGGCTTTCCGGATGTATGAATATCATTTGGAAGAACGAAAAGGGGCCGGCGGGTTTATCCAGTCGGTAAACCTCGACACCGTGAATAATGGTCCGCTTACTGTGGTAAGCCAGCAGCAGGATGCTGCTCAACTGCACAAAGAAGCGGACGAATAAAAGAGCCACGACACCCCAATAAATATAAGAACTTGCCGAAAGAAGCATATCTTTCCAGTCTGTTTTGACAACTATTTCGGGAGTGATCGTCACTTCCGGCATCATTGCCGAATACATCATGATCACTTCTGTCATCGGCTCCTGCTCCTTCACCCAATCCTGGATATTCAGCAGCGGGTAAAGCAATGCCAGTCCAAAGAAAGCAAGGAGTGAAACCCGACGCAATTTAAAGAACGTATCTTTGTAAAAGAGCAGACGGTAGAAGGCGTAAAAAAGTACAAAGGCTACATTCACCTTCAAAAAGTAGGCAAATTCCGGTGTCATGGTAATAAGGTGTTTAAAGGTTTATTCTTTTCCTTTTTCTATCAGGTCGATGATATCTTTCAGATCATCTGCCGAAATCTTCTGATCTTTAGCAAAGAAAGAGACCATTTCCTTGTACGAGTTCTCGAAGTAGTTACGAACAACACCGCTCATAAAAGTACGCTTGTATTCACTTTCCGGTATCATCGGCGTGTACTCATACGTATTGCCGTAGCGTTTGTTCTTTACATACTTCTTACGTTCCAGATTCTTTACAATAGAAGCGAGCGTTGTATAGGGCGGTTTCGGGTCTGCATATTTCGCCAATATATCTTTAACGAAACAAGGACCAATCTGCCAAATCAAGCGCATTACTTCTTCTTCCTGCATTGTCAATTTTTCCATGATTCTTATTAATTTACGATTGTATCGCAAATCTACGAAAATATCGTATACCGGCAAATAAAAAAAGGATAATAAGTGTTAAAGATCAGTATGACCATATATTTATTTTATCCGGCAGGGAAGTTGTTACCGACAGCGTCGGCAAAATAATCGACGCTGTCGGCAATATTGTTGACACTGTCGGCAACAGATTATGCGGGCAGAAAAACAATACCGGTAGACACCCGGACAAACAGATATCCGAGGATATTATTTTTTTCCGTTCTCTTCTTTCCACTTATCCCGCATCTTCATGCGTTTGATCTGCAAATAACGCAGCAGGAAGATTACGAACAGGGAAACTCCCATCACCGAGAGATACTGTACCCAGTCCGGATCAGGTTGCTTCCCGGGCCATCCCCATACGCTCATAACAATCAGATAAACAAGCAGGACACCGGTTGTAATATTAATTCTTTTCATAACGGATTCTCTTTTTCACTTTTGAACAGGCAAAGATACAAGATAGTTTATTTTTTCATTGGGTCAGAACGCATTTGTGTTGGGCACGATAACTATCCGTAACAATATTAATTATATAAAAACCTGCAGGCAAAGGCAAAGAAAGGACAGAAGAGCCCGGTGAAACAGAATGATGATAAACGATACGCCCCATAAAGTCAACGACCTGGACCAGGCCACCGACAGAAAGACCGGACAAGTATAACTCTTTTCCTCTTATCATACAGTCCTTCGTTTCTTCCTGCAAGTTGGAAGAATGGACAATAGCCTCGCCTGGTTCCACGCTGGATGAAGATAGCGTATACCCGGTTTTCAGACGGACAGCATTTTCCGATAATACGCCGGAAGTAAGGTCTATCTCCGTGTCAGACGAGGCTTTTACAAAAAAAGCGGCGAAAGGGGGAAGAACATAATCACTGCCAATCGGATAGGATTTATAATCCGTTCCGTCATAAAGATAAATATTCCCGTCCAGTGCGGGATCGGAAACGATTTGCGACAATAACAATGGAGACGGCAAAGGATTTCCGCAAAGATACCAGCCGTAGTGCACCTCATCAATATCAACAACGGAAGAAACACGAACAGGAATAGTTGACGTTTTGCCAAAGTCAGCAGGAATATTATCAGAACTGACAGAAAAGGTCAACGTATTATCAGACGCAGCGGCATCTAATGAGACCAGATAACCTTTTCCTTTTTCAAAGACAAGTTCATCGGCAGAGACAGCCGGAGAAAGTACCGTCCAGTTACCGGTTGCTTTTTTATTACGGGCACGTTTATCACCATCATAAACCTGCACATATAAATAATCGCCTTTTCCGGAAAAACTTCCATCTTTCAGTTGAAAACGCTTGTCGATACCTTTTATACTCACATCGAAAGGAAAAGAAAGGAAATACCATTTGCCTTTTTCCGGGAAAGTGTAACAAACCGACAACTGCCTGGTAATAGAGAGTTTACCGGCAACCGTCAGTAGATTGTCAGCAGATGTCAGTACTTTGTCAGTATTTGTCAGTGGAAAATCAGTCCGGTAAAGGATAAGTTCATCTGTTACAAGATGCCCTTTCTCTGCAATATGTAAACTACCACCACTCAGTGATACCTGTTTACATTGTATAACAGAATCAACTTCTACATCACCACCGATCAAAGCGCTTCGATAACGTAAAGGCGGGAGATGCGACCAACGAAGTGTATCGTTCCAGTTTCCTCTACCTGAAAAAAGAGAGTATTGACAGATCGTTCCGTAGCTGTAAACGCTGTCGATCTGAAGATAGCCGTTTTTAGAAACACCGACAGGGTCAGATGCCAATAATTCCAGATAATACGGATTTCCTTTTACTCCCCAAGAATAATGAGCATTATCCTCATTCGCCGAAACCGTATGCATAGACAATTTCCGTTTCTCTCCATTCCTATTACTGAATATAGCAAACAATGCCTCATCAGCAACCAGCGAATGAAGAGTAAATCCTACTACCATATGAACATCATCATAACAAGACAGAGCATATTCCTCAAAAGTAACAGAGGAAGACAACGGCATCTTCAACCCCTGCCGACCCTCGGAAACGGTCGCACCGTTTTTCAGAATATACTTCCAGTTATTACGTTCTGCCTGCGTGAACAACTGCCAGCGGAACGTATCTATCACTGACGGATTAGCATCACTTTGTACAAAAGTACTCCATGTTTCGGGATTTGTCACCTGTGCCTGAAAAGCGAATGGCACCATTAAACAGAAAAGACCGACAACCATGTGTCGGAACACACGTAAATGTTTCTTTTTCATAGCTAAACTATTTTGATCGTTATTGTGTTTGCAAATATAAAGAAATAATTGAAATGATTATCTTTGCTGCATGAAAGAATTTATTATATCAGAAGCACTGACAGAAAAAGCGGTACTCGTTGGTTTGATTACCCCCGAGCAAAACGAACAGAAAGTAAAAGAATATCTGGACGAATTGGCATTCCTTGCCGATACGGCCGGGGCCGATGCTGTCAAAAAGTTTTATCAGAAACTGGACTATCCGAATCCCGTCACCTTTGTCGGAACCGGGAAATTACAGGAGATAAAAGAATACGTGATCGAGAATGAAATCGGACTGGTTATTTTCGACGACGAACTCTCACCTAAACAGCTTCGTAATATTGAGAAAGAACTTCAGGTGAAAATACTCGACCGTACCAGCCTGATACTCGACATATTCGCCAGCCGCGCCCAGACAGCCAACGCAAAGACGCAGGTCGAACTGGCACAATATAAATATATGCTTCCGCGCCTGACCCGTTTGTGGACTCACCTGGAGCGGCAGCGTGGTGGTGTAGGTATGCGAGGACCGGGTGAAACCCAGCTGGAAACCGATAAACGTATCATCCTGGATAAGATAGCCAAGCTGAAACGTGACCTGGTGGATATCGACAAACAGAAAAGCGTACAGCGAAAGAACCGTGGCAAGATGGTCCGTGTCGCATTGGTCGGCTATACCAACGTCGGTAAATCTACGCTGATGAACCAACTGAGCAAAAGCGATGTGTTTGCCGAAAACAAACTGTTTGCTACACTCGATACCACAGTCAGAAAGGTGATCGTCGATAACCTGCCGTTCCTGTTGTCAGACACGGTCGGTTTTATCCGCAAACTGCCCACCGAACTGGTCGAATCGTTCAAGTCGACACTCGACGAGGTACGCGAAGCCGATCTGCTGGTCCATGTGGTAGATATCTCCCACCCGACTTTTGAAGAACAGATCGAAGTGGTGAACAAGACGCTGGCCGAGATCGATAAAACGGAGAAGCCTATGATCATGGTATTCAACAAAATCGATGCCTTCACCTTTGTTCCGAAAGACGAAGACGACCTGACTCCGCGAACACGCGAGAATATTGACCTGGACGAGTTGAAACGTACCTGGATGAATAAGTTACAGGACAACTGCATCTTTATCTCAGCCAAGGAACGGACGAATATAGATGCACTGAAAGCATTATTGTACGAACGGGTAAAACAGATACATATCACCCGTTTCCCATACAATGATTTCCTCTTCCAGCAATACGACGAGGAATAGAGGAATAAGGCAGGAAGAATATAAACAAGTTGACCAATGGAAAAAATCAGAAACCTGCGGCCTGAAGAGATTGCGCTTCTGCAATCTCAGGGTTGCCATGCAGAAAACTGGGAAAATGTGATAGTTCCGGTTGTTTTCGAGACAAAGTATATATATAATGTACGCTTCTCAGGTACAGTCATCCTGGGCGCTTTTGAAAAAGAATTTACTTTACCGGGTGGAGTGAAAAAGCATAGCGGACTCAAAAATGCGACATTGCACAACTGTATGCTGGGCGATAATGTATTGATCGAGAATACCCACAATTATATTGCCAACTACCGCATCCAGGACAATTGTTTCATAGAGAATGTCAATGTGATCGTCGTAGACGGGGAAAGTTCATTCGGTAATAACGTACTGGTTTCGGTACTGAATGAAACCGGAGGACGCGAGGTGCCTATCTACGACTGGCTTTCGGCTCCGATGGCTTATGTGATCGCACTTTATCGCCACCGCCCGAAACTGATCGAACGGTTACAGGAATTGATTGCCGGTTACACCCGAAAGATCACTTCCGATTACGGGATAATCGGTGAGAACTCCAAAATAATCAATACCGGAACGATCCGGAATGTCAATATCGGTAAACATGTGACTATAGAGAACTGTACACGCCTGGAGAACGGGACGGTGAACAGTAATGAAAAGGCCCCTGTATATATCGGCGACAGCGTTATCGCCCAGGATTTCATCATCTCGTCAGGTGCGGTAATTGCCGATGCGGCAAAAATCATCCGTTGTTTTATCGGGCAGGCATGCCACGTAACACATAACTTTTCAGCTCACGATTCCCTGTTATTCAGTAACTGTTCTTTTGAGAACGGGGAAGCCTGCGCCATCTTTGCCGGTCCGTTCACCGTATCCATGCATAAAAGCAGTTTGCTGATCGCGGGCATGTATTCATTTCTGAATGCCGGAAGCGGTTCAAACCAGAGCAACCACATGTATAAACTGGGCCCTATCCACCAGGGTATCGTGGAAAGAGGTTCCAAAACGACCAGCGATTCATACATTCTCTGGCCGGCACGTATCGGCGCATTCTCTTTGGTCATGGGACGGCATCACCATCATAGCGATACTTCCGACATGCCTTTCTCCTATCTGATCGAGAAAGATGACGAGACTTATCTGGTGCCGGGTGTGAACCTGCGGAGTGTCGGTACGATCCGCGACGCCCAGAAATGGCCGAAGCGCGACAAGCGGACCGACCCGAACAGACTGGATATGATCAACTACAATCTGTTAAGTCCGTATACCATCCAGAAAATGCTGAAGGCTGTCGATATCCTGACTAACCTGCAAACCCTTGTCGGCGAGACTTCGGAAATATATTATTACCAGAATACCCGCATCAAAGGTTCTTCCCTGCAAAATGCACTGAAGTTCTATAGGATGGCTATCAACAAGTTCCTGGGTAATTCGCTTATCAAGAGACTGGAAGGCACTCAATTCAGCGGCATTGAAGAGGTTCGCAGACAACTGGTTCCGACCACCGCCGAAGGAGCCGGAGAATGGGTCGACCTCTCCGGGTTGATCCTGCCCAAAGATCAACTGGACAGTTTGATTGAGCATATCGAGAACGGCCAAATAAATACGCTGGAGATGACAGAAGCCTTTTTCCATCTGATGCACCAGTCATACTATGACATGGAGTGGACATGGGCGTACCGGAAGATAGAAGAATATTACGGCATCCAGCTTAACGAAATTACAGCTGAGAAAATCATCGAACTGGTTGAAATATGGAAATCATCCGTTATCGGCCTGGACGAACTCCTTTATAAGGATGCTAAAAAGGAATTCTCCCTCACCTCGATGACCGGCTTCGGTGTAGACGGCACCCGCAAAGAAAAAGAAGAAGACTTCGAAGTCGTACGCGGAGCATTCGAACAAAACCCATTCGTCACAGCCGTAAAAGAACATATCAGCACCAAACAGGCACTCGGAGACGAACTGATCGGAAGGATACAAAAGCTAATGTAATATACCGTAAAGAGATCCGTATCATATATTATGAGAACACATTCTCACATATTATACAAATCCATTCTCATAATATATGATACATCTCATTCCCGGGGACGGCTCCGGGGATGATGTTCCAGTATTTCTTTACGCAGGAACTGCCGGTCGATATGGGTATATATTTCTGTAGTCGTTATCTTTTCATGTCCCAACATGTCCTGGATGGCACGGAGATTAGCTCCCCCTTCCAACAAATGGGTAGCAAAAGAATGTCTGAATGTATGGGGGCTGACATTTTTATGAACCCCCGCCATCTCCGTCTGCTGCTTGATAATATGAAAGACCATGATACGTGACAAGGCAGTTCCCCGCCGACTCAAAAACAGAATATCTTCAAACCCTTTCTTCACTACCATCCCGTTACGGTCCAACAGATAGTTCTTTATCTCACGGATAGCCGTGTCGGAAATCGGAACCAGCCGCTGCTTGCTTCCTTTCCCTTCCACCTTGATAAATCCTTCATCGAAATAAACATCCGAATAACGTAAGGTGATCAACTCCGAAACACGTAGGCCGCAACTGTATAAAACCTCCAGCATGGCCCGGTTACGCTGTCCTTCCGGCAGAGAAAGATCGATAGAATCCAGTATATCATTTATTTCACTGACTGTCAGCACCTCGGGAAGTTTCAACCCGATCTTCGGCGACTCCAACAATTCCGTCGGATCAACTGTTATATAGTCGTCCAGCAGCATGAAACGGTAAAATGACTTTATACCGGATATAATACGGGCTTGCGAACGCGGGTGTATACCGATATCACGCAGTTGGGCAACGAACTGCTGCAAATCCTGATAGGTGATATCTGCGTACTCTTTCCCTTCGCTTTCTATAAAACGGGTCAGTTTATCGAGATCAGTCAGGTAAGCATCTATCGAATTGGCAGATAGAGACTTTTCCAACCGGAGCCAGGTCTTATATTTGCTGATTATATCTTTTCCTTGTTGCATTGTACACAGGTCATTATGTATGTGTCAAATAAAATCACTACCTTTGCCGGATATTTTCAGCCCGTACAAGGTGGTGCAAAGGTAATAAAGTTACAGCAAATGAAGAAGATTCAGATTATTAACGGTCCTAATCTTAACCTGTTGGGCAAACGTGAGCCAACAGTATACGGTAATGCTCCTTTCGAAGGTTACCTGGACGAGTTACGCGCCCGGTATCCTCAATGCGAAATAGCATACTTTCAGAGTAATATAGAAGGCGAGATGATAAACAAAATCCATGAAGTGGGTTTTGAATACGATGGTATCATAATGAATGCGGGAGCATACACACATACATCCATCGCATTACACGATGCCATAAAATCAGTGACCACCCCGGTAATAGAAGTACATATCTCGAACGTACATGCACGCGAATCGTTCCGTCATGTATCGATGATATCGGCCGCCTGTAAAGGAGTTATCCTGGGATTCGGTCTGGATTCATACCGGTTAGCGCTCGAAGCACTTATGCAGTTGACTGTTGACAAGTGACAGTTGACAGTTAAAAGTAAAAAGACAAGACACAAAGAATAAGGTTATTAGAGCCTGACATCCGACAAAAAACGGTTCAGACAGTTTTCGACTGTCAACTGTCACTTGTCAACTGTCAACTCTTAAAAGAATAATAGGTTATAATATTTTAAGGTATATGTTAAAGCATACGAAGATTGTTGCTACTATTTCTGATCAACGTTGTGATGTGGAATTTGTCCGCTCGTTATACAACGCAGGAATGAATGTTGTGCGCCTGAATACGGCTCACATGATGGAAGAAGGTTTGAACCGTGTTGTCACAAACGTACGCGAAGTATCTGACCGCATCGGTATATTGATGGACACCAAAGGACCGGAAGTCCGTACTACAATAGCCAGTGCGCCAATACCTTTCACAACCGGAGAGACAGTTAAAATAATGGGTGACCCGGATAAAGAGACTACCCATGATTGTATATATGTTTCATACAGAAACTTTGTCGGTGACCTGACTATCGGCAGTGATGTCCTGATCGACGACGGAGATCTGGAATTGAAGGTGATTGAGAAACATGACGACTACATGGTCTGCGAAGTAGAAAATGATGCTATATTAGGAAGCCGCAAGAGCGTAAATGTTCCCGGTGTACGCATCAACCTCCCTTCATTGACAGACAAAGACCGCAAGAATATCCTTTGGGCTATCGAGAATGATCTCGATTTCATCGCACATTCTTTCGTAAGAAACAAACAAGACGTATTAGATATACAACATATCCTCGACGAACATAAAAGTCCGATCAAGATCATTGCCAAGATCGAGAACCAGGAAGGGGTCGACAACATCGACGAAATCCTGGAAGTAGCATATGGTATCATGATCGCTCGTGGTGACCTGGGTATCGAAGTTCCCGCTGAAAAGATTCCGGGAATCCAGCGCGTACTGATCCGCAAATGTGTGGAAGTGAAAAAGCCGGTGATCGTTGCAACCCAGATGCTTCACTCCATGATCAAGAATCCGCGTCCTACCCGTGCGGAAGTGACCGACATCGCCAATGCAATCTATTATCGCACAGATGCATTGATGCTTAGCGGCGAAACGGCTTACGGCAAATATCCGCTGGAAGCAGTACAAACCATGACAAAGGTTGCCCGTGAAGCAGAAAAGACTAAACTGGCTGCAAACGATATCCGTGTTCCCATCGAAGGAAACGACCTGGATGTTACTTCATTCCTGGCAAAACAAGCAGTGAAATCGTCCAATAAATTGCATGTAAAAGCAATTATTACCGACAGCCATACCGGACGTACAGCCCGTTACCTGGCTGCATTCCGTGGTACATCTACAGTATTTGCTATCTGTTATAACTCACGTGTGACCCGTATGCTTTCTTTGTCATACGGTGTATGGGCAGTTTATCAGCCGTGGGATGACAGCCGCCGCGGATATTTCTACAGTGCGTTGAACGAACTGATTAAGAGCGGACGTATCACACGCAACGATATGGTTGCTTACCTGAGCGGCAGCTTCGGTGAAGGTGGAGGCACAACCTTCCTCGAAATCAATAACGTAGGAAAAGTCCTGGATGCAGGAAGTAAATACTCCCTTCCGACCTTTAAAGAATAAACAAAATAAAGCCGAAAAAGGTGTTGCAAAAGTTCCTTTAGTCTTCCCGGAACAGATCCGTCATGACAAAGAATTCTTTTGCTACATCTTTTTTTGTATATTTGAGGCATAAACATTCTTTATTAAATGACATTAGACGAATACATTCTCTCTCATAGCGACGAAGAAGGCGCATTGTTATCCTCACTGAACCGGGATGCCAATGTAAACTTGTTGCGTCCGCGTATGTTGTCAGGACATCTGCAGGGACGTATACTGAAAATGTTTTGCCGTATGCTTCGCCCCCGCCGTGTACTGGAGATAGGCACATATACGGGCTATGCCACACTTTGCATGGCTGAAGGGATCGAAGATGACGCTTTGATCCACACGCTGGAGATCAACGACGAGATGGAAGATTTTATTATGAAATACCTCTCCCGCTCTCCTCATAAGGATAAAATAAAATTACATATCGGCAATGCGATGGAGATCATACCGGAACTGGATGAGACATTCGACCTGGTTTTCATCGATGCCGACAAACGTTTATATTCCGATTATTACGACCTGGTATTTCCCAAAGTACGCCCGGGAGGCCTGATTCTGGCGGATAACACCCTGTGGGATGGCAAAGTTTTGGAAAAACCTCATCCGTCAGATAAACAAACCATCGGGATACTTAGTTTTAATGATAAAATAAAGGAAGACCCCCGGGTGGAGAAAGTGATCCTTCCGCTTCGTGATGGTCTGACTATGATATGGAAAAAATAAATTGATAACAATATGGAAAGTACAAGACTGAATAAGATAGGTCGTCTGATCCAGAAAGAATTAGGCGACATTTTCCAGAAACAGACCCAGGCTATGCCGGGTACGTTGATTTCTGTAAGTGCCGTGCGTGTCAGCCCCGATTTGGGTGTTGCCAAAGCCTACCTGAGCATATTCCCTTCCGAAAAAGGGCAGGAACTGCTTGAAGCGATCCGCACAAACACTAAATCCATCCGTTTCGAACTAGGAAAACGAATAGGAAAACAGGTCCGCATCATTCCGGAACTGAGTTTCTTCATCGACGACTCGCTGGATTATATTGAAAATATTGACAAACTGTTGCAGAAATAAGAGAATCAAGCTTTGAATGTTCCGTTTTATATAGCCCGGCGGTACCTCTTTTCGAAGAAATCCCACAATGCCATCAATATTATTTCGATGGTATGTGTTTGCGGTGTGGTCATTGCCACGATCGCTGTCGTTTGCGCACTGTCGGTCTACAACGGATTCAATGACCTGGTAGCAGGAATGTTCAGCAGTTTCGATCCGGAGTTGAAGATAAGCCCCCGTACCGGTAAAGTTTTCGATCCGACTATGGCTGAATTTCAGAAGGTAAAACAGTTACCGGATATTGCCTATTTCGGAGAAGTTCTGCAGGATAATGCACTGGTCCGTTATCACGACCGACAGGATATAGCCATTATCAAGGGGGTAGATGACAATTTCAGTCATCTGACACAGATCGACAGCATACTGATAGACGGTAGTTTTATCTTGAAAGATGAAGTTGCAGATTATGCAACATTGGGCGTCGGACTCTCCTCCAAGCTAGGTGCAAAACCGGGATTTGCTTCCCCTTTGGAGATATATGTTCCCAAACGGGACGAGAAGGTCAATTTATCCAATCCGGCCTCTTCTTTCAACCAGGAATATGCCTATATAGGCGGCGTATTCCTGATCAACCAACAGGTATATGACGAGGGATATATGATACTTCCCCTTTCATTGGTACGCCAATTGCTCAAGTATGATAAGGAGGTTAGCTCCATCGAACTGAAACTTACAGACGGTGCGGATATATCTTCGGTCAGAAAACAGATAAAAGCTATTTTAGGCGATCAGTTTACCGTACAGGATCGCTATGAACAGCAGGAAGCCTCATTTAAAATGATGCAGGTGGAAAAATGGATGACGTTCCTGATTCTTTCATTTATACTTGCTATTGCTTTATTTAACGTGGTAGGCTCCTTGTCCATGCTGATGATCGAGAAAAAAGACGATGTGCGTACCCTTCGGAACATGGGTGCCAGCGATAGTCTTATCCGCCGTATATTCTTATTCGAAGGCTGGATGATTTCCGGTTTCGGGGCATTGATAGGAATTGTGATCGGTTTGGTATTATGTCTTTTACAACAGACATACGGTATTATCAAACTGGGACAGACTGCTGGTGCGTTTATTATAGATGCTTATCCCGTACGTGTAATATTCACAGATTTGCTTACGGCGTTTATTACGGTAGCGGCCATTGGATTTATGGCCGCCTGGTATCCCGTACATTATCTTGGGAAGAAATGGTTTAATTAAACTCTTTCCCGTATTTTATCTGCGCATCCGCCACAAACTGCTTGATACGCTGTTCGTCATTTTTCTTACAGATAAGCAATACATTTCCTGATTCAGCAACGATACAATCCTCTACTCCCTGGATGACAGCCAGTCTTTTTGAATTACCCACGGCAATCACATTTCCTGAACTTTCATAGAGTAGTGCATTACTGTTCTTCAATACAGCATTATTGTTTTCATCTTTCGGTGCCAGATCGAACAACGATCCCCAGGTCCCCAGGTCAGCCCAACCGAAATCCGTACATAACATATAAACGTTATCAGCCTTTTCCATGATTCCATAATCGATAGATATCTTCAGGCAATAAGGGAAATTCTCACGTATAAAGTCACGTTCGTTTTCAGTATTGAATTTGTCTTTTCCCAAATCAAAACGAACAGCAATATCAGGAAGATATTTGGCAAATGCATCCAGTATCGCATTTACATTCCACAGGAACAGACCAGAGTTCCAGAAAAACTCTCCACTTTCATAAAAGACTTTTGCCAATTCCAGGTTCGGCTTTTCCGTAAAAGTCTTAACCTTGGTAAACTCACCTAACATGGAATCACTGCTTTGAATATAGCCATAACCTGTTTCCGGACGGCTCGGTTTGATACCCAACGTAACCAGTGCGTTATTATTCTTAACAAAATCCAACCCTTTCTGGACATCTTTCAGAAAAACATCTTCTTTCAGTATCAGATGATCGGAAGGAGCAACAACGATATTGGCATTCGGATTACATGCTTTTATATGGTAGGCTGCATATGCAATACAGGGAGCCGTATTTCTACGAGCCGGTTCCAACAGGATCTGATCTTCCTTCAATTCGGGTAATTGTTCCTTGATCAGGTCTGCGTAAGTTTCATTCGTTACAATAAAAATATTTTCAATCGGGATGATCTTGGAAAAACGATCGAAAGTCATTTGCAACAGGGAACGTCCGGTTCCGAAAAAATCAAGAAATTGTTTTGGATAACTTTCTCTGCTAAAAGGCCAGAAACGACTGCCAATCCCTCCACCCATGATAACGCAATAATTATCTTTCATGATATACAGGTTGTTTTTTAATTATACTCTTACAAAGTTAACGAAATAATCCGGGATTTATTCTCCTATAAAGTATTATTAGCCTTTCCGTATATATTATTTGAAAAAAAAGCGCTGAATGCTTGCACAAATAAAAAATATGCGTACCTTTGCAACGCATTAGAAAAAAAACAAATGCCCAGATGGCGGAATTGGTAGACGCGCTGGTCTCAAACACCAGTGGATTCACTTCCATGCCGGTTCGATCCCGGCTCTGGGTACTGAAATCCCAACTAAATACCTGATTATTCATAAATAATCAGGTATTTTTCTTTCCAAGGACAACAAGCAATATAATTTCTATTTATAATAAAATTTTCTTCAATCAAAAAACATTTCATTTCCTCTTGTAAATAGTAGAAAATTGAAGTAATTTTGAAGTATTCAATTCTGCTATCATCTTTTTCCTGCAAAAATATTCAAAGAAGATAGAGCTGATTATATTCTTTCTTTACAACAGTCGCAAGATAATGAAACTAGTCAGCCTTTCTTAAACTTTATGACAACACAACTAAAAAAATCACTTTCTCTGGAGATTGAAAGGTATAATGTTTCCCGTAAAAAAGGATTTAGTTTCATGTTTTAATTACAGAACATTCAAAAAAATCAAAGGATGTCCTCCCACAAATATCAAAACAAGCCTGCCGGATAGTGAGAAACTCATTCTTAAAATCCCGGCCATCATTTCTTTGAAGGATCAGATTCGCTGTTTTAGCCTGCAGGTCAGATACAAGATACATTATTCTTAAGCAGAAAGAAGTTCAACCCTGACGAGGGGTTATCAAAAAACAAAGCATCAAAGCCTAAAGCAGCCTGGCTGTTATCCTTTACTACTGCGGAAACGGTAAAAGTCAACAAACCTTTTTCATCTCCGAAATCACTAGGTCCGAATAACATCTGAACTGTTTCTCCTATCGGATCACTCCCCCCGAACAAACGTTTGAAAAAGTTCTCTCCTACCTTACAGTAGCTTACCATGAAGTAAGGATGAATACGACATACCCTATCCAGTTCCGGAACATGTTCGAGTAATTGAGAAGTAATATCCTGCGATACCGTATTAAAAGCGGTCATTCCTGCTCCCGAAATAGTCTGTTTTACCACAACCATTTTATCTTTGTTCGGATTCTCTGACTCCATATTGTACTCATGAATAACAAAAGCCGCCAACAGATTGGTACAGGCAATACCAACAGCAAGACTGAGGATGGAGATAACAGTAAATGTTTTGTTACGCCACCAGCTCCGGAAGATTATTTTGAATGAGATGTTCTTCATGATACGCTTATTTTTTGCCAAAACTAATCTGTCTCCGCCTACCTGCCAACAAAAAAACGCTACTTTACTTGAAGCAGGTCTAAATCGTCTAATTTTTAGACATTTTTCCTAATGGCCCATTTAGAAATGACACGTCCGGCTAAAACCCGGAGGCTTTACATTTTTTGTACAGATTTTAATTATACATTTGTAACGAGAAATATGCTGAATCACAGACTACACCGGACTATTGTTGGCGGGATAACAGGAATTGTGTTATTCTCGGTTATAGGAGCATGGCTTTTGGTCAGCCTGACTTCTCTTTTTTTTGCTTTTGTCTGTATCTGCATAATTATAGCACTGGCGATTATGCTGGTGAGGAAAATGGAGAAAACCGATCGCCAACTGGAAAGCTTCTTCAGCGCAATCAATAATAACGATTTCAATGCTCACTTCACGGAAAAGAATGATGACAAGTTCCTGAACAAGTTGTTTCAGGAAATGAACCGGATCATAGCACAATTCGAAAACAATCATACCGAACTGGAAGAACGCCGTTTTTATTACGAGAGTATCATCCGGGTATTGACACATGAGATAAGAAATTCCATTACACCGATAGCCTCTTTGTCTGCCGATCTGATCAAATACAGCGATGAATATGGGAAAGAAGGAATGATCGACGGCCTGCAAACCATCAACCAGCAGGTACAGCAACTGAACACATTCCTGAATGCATATCACCGGTTGACACATTTACCCGATCCGGTCAAGAGCAAAGTAAAGATCAGTACTCTGTTCGATAAACTCAACCGATTATTGAACTCGGAACCGGGCAGTGAGAATGTCCTCTATATTTCATCGGAAAATATAGAGATTCCACTCGATCCCAATTTGATAACATTGGCATTGATCAACCTGATCCGCAATGCCCTGCAGGCAACGACAAATAACCCGCAGCCGGAGATCAAGGTTGAAGCAGGAAAAGGAGCAACCTGTTCATTCATACAAGTAACCGATAACGGAGAAGGTATTCCGCAAGACCGGCTGGATGATATATTCACTCCGTTCTATTCTACCAAGAAAGAGGGAAGCGGCATAGGACTTCCTTTATCCCGGCGCATCATGCAGCTTCACGGCGGAGAACTTATTGTGAACTCGGAACCGGGAGAGAAAACCGTATTTAGCATGACGTTCCCGGATCATCTACAAACCGGCTTTTCTTAATATATAAAAGCAACTCGTACTAAAAAAATTCCTTAGATATGGGACAGAAGAAATAAGTTTACACAACTTCCTCGGTGATAACCCGAACTTAGTCTCGTAATGCGGATTTATAAAATACAATTGTTGGTCGATAATCCGATACCCGGCCTGTCGCACAACGTTACGGAACATTTCAATGGTACATTTTGTCTCCTTGATACTTAATAGTTCTTTTATTGTATCTTCTTTTTCACCACATAGTATCATCAGCCATCGATAGAGAATATCAGGAAGTAAATGTATAAAAGGCAAATGTGAAATAATTCTCCCCTCTGCAATCTGCTGATGTCCACCGAACGGCATCTGCCAGGCGGGAAAAGCAACAAAGAGTATCCCGTCAGAGACCAGATAACTTTTCATATCGGACAGGAATTGAGATTTATCCCCGATATGTTCAATCACGTCGTGTATCAGAATAAGAGGAAAATGTTTTCTCAAGTCTCTTAACAGAAAAATATCAGAGGCTATAAATAGTCCCTTTTGATTCTTTCGGGAGAAGAAAGTCCGGGCCTGCTCAATTCGCAAAGTAGCAATATCCACTCCGACAATTTCACAACCCTGTTCGGCAAAAGGAAGCAAATTACCTCCTTCTCCACAACCTACTTCCAGCACTTTATCCGGAAGATCTCCTATTATTTCTGCTATATACGGAATATAATATTTTTTAGAAGTCCGTGCCTGTTCTTCAAAATAACGCTCACGGTTGATATGTCGTTCCTGCATCTTTCCTGTTTTATTATCTATTAATATGATAATGGTTCAGGAGAAAGACTGCATGCCTAAAACGTTTTTTACTAAGATATCGTTCTTTCTACCAACTGAAACGCAAGCCGACAGGAACGGTGAATGTCACCGGATGCTCCCTTCGGATAGTACGTAGCCCGCTTCCGTCGGGAATATAATAATTGAGAGTCAGTTCTACATAAAAACTGATATGAGGTGTAAAATGATATTGTACACCCGCACTGGCATTGACCGACCATTGCAGAGGCACAGCCAATGACTGGCGGCTTATGTCCATGGGAACACTATCCGTTACATGTGAAGTACGGAGCGTTCCTTTCAACGGAATGTCGACCTGGACACCGGCTGTCGAGTAAAACGAGAACTTCCTGAAATGACCCCAACGATAAGAAACACGAAGGGGAAGACCGATGTAATGGAGCTTTTGCGTTTCCTGGATACGGTAGTCTTCGCCAGTGATAAAATCTGATTTCAGGAAAGTATATTGTAATCCTGTTTCAAAGCTCCAGCGCTCGTTCAGCTTTTTGTTTACAGAAAGTCCAATGGTTATAGGAGCATCATGGTGCTGATGTTCTACAATTTTACCCCGATTCCCCCCAGCTATCTGCATCAGCGTAAGTGAATCGCCTAAAGCTCCCTCCTGATAACGGGTATGCAGATAAGTGTAATAATCTTCCCATGTGCTTACTTGCTGAGGAAGATCAGGATTTCCTTCACTGTCGGAATGAGGCGTAGCGATCAGTTTGTAGAGATTCTGGGCCAGTTGTGGTCCTAACGATCCGGCCAGCATAAACTTCCATTTATTCGACTTCCTTCTCTGCTGCATTGGGACGAGCTCTTTTGACGGATACGGACTGAAAACGATCTTACGAGAAGATTCTTTGACAAACAAAGGTTTCGTGGACGATTGTACATCCACAATAATCTCTTCCGGAAACAACAGAGACGACATCTTTTCCGCATGCACCGACGTCGGGGTTATAAGCATCTCCGAAAGTTGCGGACGCTCTGCCTTGCCAGAGAGAATGACCGGCTCCGGAGAATCAATCTGTTTATCTTCTTCCTTTTTCTCTGTTTCCGTCCGTTGTACCAGGTCCTTAGGTGGCAGTTTTTGCTGTCGTGGCCACCGATACACATATTTGTAGAACAGCGGTACAAGGAGTAGCAATAGCAAAACTAGAAATAAACGATACTCACCGAGCATCTTTTTCAACAAAGATTTCGCGCGATATAATTGTGAAGACGATGAGTGGGGAGCGATATTCAGCAAATCACCGATCTCTTTATGGGGTAACCCTTCCAATACCGCCAGTTTAAACACTTTCGAATAACCTTCAGGCAGGCTCTCCACCAACTCCATTATCTGGTCATACGATACGAAATCGGCGTCAAAAGAACTTTCCGCCGGTTCATCTTCTTCGGACATTTCTGACAAGGGAATAATGTTTACAGCATTATTCTGGTTAAGATAACGGAGAGAAATGTTTTTCATAACAACTCCCATCCAACTCTCCAGCCTCTCCGGATCACGCAACGAATCGATAGACGTGAAGATAACAATGAAGCCGTCATGAAGCAGGTCCTGTGCGATTTGTCTGTCGGACACATAATGGAGGCATATCCCCATCATTTTCCCCGAATAAGTTTTATAGAGTAAGTCCAGCGCCTGCTCATCACCCTCTTTGCACAAATCAACCAGTTCCCGTTTATCCATGTATTACAGCACTAATATAGTTATGATACGTCAACATAGAAAAGACTGCACGGATTTTTTCTTTTTTTTATCTTTGCACCCACTAACTGAAAGATAAATTTATGCAAAATACAGAATTGATCGTACTGGGAACAGGCAATGCAACCGTTACCCGATGTTATAATACCTGCTTTGCCCTGAAACAAAACAATGACATTCTGCTGGTAGATGCAGGAGGAGGTAACGGCATTCTTTCCCAGTTAGAGAAAGCCGATATTCCTTATTCCAACATACATGATATACTCGTCACTCACGCTCATACCGATCATATTCTGGGTATAATCTGGATGATCCGTATAGTCGCCCAGGAGATGAACAAAGGGAAATATGAAGGAACATTAAAAGTATACGGGCATGATAAAGTCATAGAGGTTTTGAAAACGATCTGCCAGTTAACATTACCGAAAAAAATCCAGGCACGTCTTCATAAGGATATCGAATTATGTGAAGTACGTCATGGCGATACATTCTCTGCGATCAGTATGGATTTTCAATGTTTTGATATTGGTTCCACCAAAGAGAAGCAATACGGCTTCCGCACCATCTTGCCTGACGGTAAAAGCCTTGTCTGTCTGGGAGATGAACCGTATAATGAAATAAACCGCTCGTTTGTAGAAAATACAGACTGGATGCTTAGCGAAGCCTTTTGTTTATACGAAGACAAAGAGACATTCAGGCCTTATGAGAAACACCACAGTACAGCTTTGGATGCAGGAAAACTCGCCCAGCAACTGAATGTCAGGAACCTGCTGCTCTACCATACAGAAGATAAAACACTTGCTACACGCAAACTGAAATATACAGCCGAAGCCAAACTGAATTTCTCAGGAAATGTGTTTGTTCCGGAAGATTTAGAGACAATTATATTATAAAAAGGTCCCCCCATGTGTCAAATATCAAAAATTCAGCCACAACTTAAAAGCCGATAATTTCTCTTCGCTGATCGTAACCTTACTCTTATAAGGGGGGCGGACCGCCACGACCAGTTTTCCGTTGAAATAAGGTTCGGCATGATCGATCGCATCGATACAGACGATTATTTGTCGGTTTGCCCGAAAGAAACGATCCGGGTCCAGTTGATCCGTCAGTTTATTGAGCGAGAGGTCGATGATATGTTCCTGCCCGCTGCGGGTAACAGCAAACGTTACCTTATTCTCCGAATAGAAATAAGCGATATCGTTCACCTGTAAAGACCAGAAACGGTCGACACCCGAAATCAGAAAACGGGTACGAAAGCGTTTTTCCTTATGTTGCAGGGTATCGAGCAATGTGTCCATATAATCATCCGGTAGTCCGTTCACTGTTTTCTGCATAGTTTCGTATTTTACGATCGCATCCAGCAAACGGGTTTCATCAACCGGTTTCAAAATATAATCGATACTGTTGACGGCAAACGCGCGAATGGCATACCGATCATAAGCCGTAGTAAAAATAATAACGGAAGTCGGATGAACAAGCGACAGGAAATCGAAAGCATTCCCGTCTGCCAGTTGTATATCCAGGAAAATAATTGCCGGATGAGCATGTTCTCCAAACCAGGCGACAGCCTCATCCACACTTCCCGGCAGAACGGTAATCTCCCATTCAGGACGTAACCGTGACACCATCGAATGCAACAGACGGGCTGCCGGCACTTCGTCTTCTATTATCGCAACCTGCAATTTATTCATACAAAGGAACTTTTACAATAAACAAATTATCCTGTTTTTTCACTTCTATTTCCTCACCCAACATTAGTTTACAACGGTTCGATAGGTTTTGAAGTCCCACACCGGAAGGAGCTTCGTTTTTCCGGGGATGTACCGGATTCGTTATAACCAGCTTGCCATTCTCTATTTCGATACGAATCTTCATCGGTTTGTTCATGGTTATAGAGTTGTGCTTAATCACATTCTCAACCAACAGTTGCAATGTAAGCGGAGGTAACATCGCATCGTTATATTCGTCGGAAATAACATACTCGCAACTGATGCAATTCCCCAACCGCACTTCATGTAAAAAAAGATAAGAACGCATAAACTCCAGCTCCTCGGACAATGTGACCAATGTCTTATCCTGACATTGTAACACATAACGATACACGCTAGACAGATGTTTGGTGAAATAGATCGCATTATCCGGACTGTATTCGATTTCGGCAATTAATGTATTCAAGCTATTGAACAGAAAATGAGGGTTCAACTGATTCTGCAATGCCGCATAGCGTGCCGTATTATTTTCTTTTTGCAACTCTGCTGCTTCCTGCTGTAACTTCATCGTATGCAGCATTGAACGGTTTGCCAACAATAAACCGAGGATAACCAGCTCAACCAGCCAGACCACGATCAGAATACGCCAGCCTCCATTGGGAAAGATGAATGGTTCCTGAATCCCAGCCAAAAGTTTCGCAACGACCAACAGTCCATAATTCAGCAACAGAAAAAGAGACATTCCGCCTATATACATCAACAATAATTTCCACCGCCGCCGGATATTTAAGGTATATTGTGCGTTAATCCAAGAACTTAACCGCAGCATCGAATATCCCAATACATTAAATACCGCAATAAAATAAACAAAAGCTCCCTGCGAATACATGACATCGGCTACCTGATCGGACAATTCAGTATAATTGACCAAAAAGAGATAAGAGAACGCTCCTAACCCCGAGAATAACAGACCATATAACAAGGTTTCCCATTTCATGACAGCAAAACTACAATATTTCGCACACTATCAATAGTTATTCAACGCTTTTATCAATTCCGAATAATATCCCTGCGCAGAAACTTTCGCCTGCACATAATTCAGTTGGGATGTTTGCCGGTACGTCTGAGCTTCAATCACCTCTACAACCGATACCTTCCCTTCCGTATATCGTTCCAGTGCTTTCTGTTCATTTTCACGTGCTTTTTCGAGTGAACTTCCGGTCAGTCCGACCCGTTCCAGTGCTTGTGACAAAGAGACACGCGCTGTCTGTACTTCCAGAGTCACATGATCCGATACCTGATTCAGATTATCTTTCGCCATACCGATCCGGTAAGAAAAGGCACGTTTCTCATCCTTACGTTTCCCCCATTCAAAAAGAGGTACGGATAATTTGGCATATACCACATAATTCGGATCCAAATCTCCCCGGAAATCATAACCGGGAGAAGAATAACTCCCATCTACCCCGATATACAACTGCGGTTTATATTTAGAATCTGACAACTTCAGGGATGTTTCTGCAATCCTGATCTGGTCATATGCGATCTTTAGTTCAGGACGGTCCGTTGCATCCGACTGCCGGATCTCACCAGGGATCACAACCGGAGGAATTACGGTATCTATTTCCGTTGCCGTATGTAGCTCCATACCAATCAACGAATTCAAAGCCATACGTCCCGTCTCGAAATTACTCTTTGCCTGCAGTAATTGATAGTCCGCCTCATTCAGTTTAACCTCAGCCATCAACTGATCCTGCGGATCGACCAATCCCACTTCCACCCGTTCACGGATAGTCTGAGCCAACGAAGCTATAGAATTACGGTATTCGGTTGCTACTTCGACAATCTCTGCACGGGCAACCGTATTCCAATATTGTATATCGGTCTGGTAACACACTGCCAAACGGAACAATTCTTCCTGATGAGTTGCCAGCGACTGCTGATGCTTTGCCAACCGGATCGTTTCCAGGATACGACCACCGGTATATACCGGTTGCAAAAGTGTCAGGGAAGCACCATATTTCAGATCACGGCCTTCAAATGTCATCGGCTTATCCATCGACGGAAGATTGAGTGTCAATTGTAACGGATTTCCCGTATATTGAAAATCAGCACTCCCGGAAAGCTTCGGTTTCAAATCCGCACGGGCAGATCTTTCCAGTTCGATACTGGCGGAAATATTCTTATCTGCCGCCTTCAGGTCATGGTTGTAGGATACAGCCATCGACCTGTACTTCTCCAGCAAGCTACTTTGCTGAGACGAAACGGAAAAAACACACAACGAAAAAGATATTATTATAAGAGACTTATGCATAACTACTATTTTTTTACCCGGTAAAACATAACATATAAAGTTGGCGTAACGAACAAGGTCAGAAGAGTCGCAAAAGTCAGACCGAAAATAATAGTAGCAGCCATCCCTCCGAAAGCAACATCAAATAACAAGGGAACCATTCCCAGAATAGTTGTAGTTGCTGCCATCAGAACCGGACGCGTACGGGAAACCGTAGCCTCCACGACCGCCGTATAAGCCGCTGTACCATTACGCCTCTGTGCATTTACCTCATCTAACAATACAATAACATTCTTGATGATCATACCTAAAAGTCCCAGCCAACCGGCAATCGGAAAGAAACCGAAATCGAACCCGGTCAATAACATACCGATTGCCACACCGATTAATGATAACGGAAGTACGCAAAGGATGATAACCGGTTGCCGGAAATTATTGAACAATGCAACTAGAATCACGATTAACATCAGGAATGCCAACGGAAAATATTTAGCGATAGCCTGCATACCTTCCCGCTGATCCTTGTATTGAGAATCCCAAAAGAAGGTATATCCTTCCGGTAATTCGAGATTTTCAATCTCTTTCCGTATCTCATTATGTACCTCTGCCATAGTATAACCGGATTTCACCCCACACATAGCCGCCATAGACAACTGCCGGTTATAAGTTCGTATCTGTGGAAATTCCCAGGTGGTCTCAATCTGTTCCGTCACCTGTGAAAGAGGAGCCGAACGTTCACCGTTCCAGATCGAAAAATCTCCCAAAGAACGACTATCCGTAATATCCACACCTTCCGACTTCAGCAAAACAGGTACTTTCTTCTCATTATCCCGGTATATACCGATCGGCATACCATCATTGATCGAGCGGACAGACTCCATCATCGACGCTTTTGTTATCCCCAACGCACCGGCCTTTACAGGATCATACACCGGACGGAGCATCAATGCCATGTTTCCCCATTCATTACGGGCATCCGCTACTTTCGGATTATGCCGCATAACCGCAATCGCCTCCCCGACCAGCGAATCCAGCACGGCCGGATCAGGTCCGAGAAAACGAGCTTCGATAACCGCTTCCGTTAGCGGACTCAATTCAAATTTATTAACCTTGATCAATGGTTCGGGGTACTGAATCCGAATAGAATCCTGCAATAAAGCATTCAATATACGGGAATCTTCAGATGTCCGGCATTTTACCAGCAACTGAGCATAGTTCGATTGCGGACCGAAAGATACATTCGACAAATAATAACGGGGAGGTGTACGTCCGACATAAGAAGAGACCATTTCCGTCTCCTCATAACAACGTATATAATCCGCCATATCCCCGGCAATCCGATCCGTTTCTTCAATACCTGTCCCTTCAGGCAACCACATATCCAACGTAAAATATTGCTTGTCGAGTGCCGGAACAAAGACCTTCGGAATAAATTTAAAACTCCAGGCTGAAAGTAACAGCAGACCGACCAGAGAAACCACCGTTATATACCTGTACCTGATCACCCAATGCAGGGATGCACGGAACAGATTATAATATTTTCCGGAAAATAACTCTCCTTTTAATTCTTCCGGCCGGGGTCGGCGTACAAACTCCTGAATAAAGAAAGGTGTTTGGGTCAGTGCAAATATCCAACTGAACATCAGGGAAACCCCGATCACAACTACCAGAGAGGAAAGCAATTCCCCTGTAATATGAGGGGAATAATAAATCGGTAGGAAAGTCAGAATGGCAATCACCGTGGCAGCCAATAACGGCATAGCGGTAGCGGAACAAGCCCGCATGATAGCCACCCTTTTACGCATCCCTTTCTCCATATTGACCAGAACCGAATCAGAGACAACGATCGCATTATCGACCAGCATTCCCATCGCTATAATGATTGCAGCCAACGACATACGTTGTAAAGCAATGCCATTCGCCATCATCACGATCAATGTGGCAAAAATAGAGAACACCAGTCCGCTGCCGACCAGGAAACCATTCTTAAAACCGATAAAGAACAGGAGGATAGCAATAACCGTCACAACCGAGATGATCAGATTGAGGATAAATCCGTCATTGGCTACCGCCGACTCATATCCCTGATCATAAATAGAGACAAGTTCATAGCCTGAAGGCATATTTCCAGAGAACCAGTCTACCCGTTCTTTGACCACCTCTGCCATATCCACTACATTACCCGTCGGTACAGTCGAAATGGCAATGCCGACTGCCGGATTTCCATCTATCCGCATCAGATTGGAGGCAGGACTCTGATAGCTCTCTTCTACCCGTGCGATATCACCCAGCCGGAAATGTTCGCCGGTACGAGATACAATAGTCAGGTTACGTATATCCTCCAATGCGTAAAAGTTACCCGTCGATTCCACCCGGATACGGTTCACACCGGCATTGATACCACCGGCATCCACCATTTTACTTTGTTCCCGGAAAGTACGCGCTATATCAGCAGATGTAATACCGCTGCGTGCCATCACGGAAGGACTGACCCATATGTCGATCGTCGGCGTACGGACACCATAGATTTCCACTTTTGCCACATCTTTCACTTTCAGTAGCTCATTCTTGATCAGCTTCGCCTGATCTTCCAGCTCCCGGTAAGAATATCCATTACCGGTCAGTCCATAGAAGACACCCAACACATCACCGAAATCATCATTTATCACAGACGGTCCAACCCCGGCAGGCAATTTACCCTGTACATCGCCCACCTTACGGCGTAGCTTGTCCCAAAGCTGCTGCATTTCATCCGCACGGATCTCTTTCTTTACATAGACCGTTATTTTAGAAAGTCCTGCACGATTTTCCGTCTTCAGATAATATAATTCACCGAGTGACTGGATCGCCTCTTCCAGCACATCCGTCACCTGTGACTGAACTTCCGAAGGGGAAGCTCCCGGATATGGAGTCAGAACCAATGCCTGTTTGATCGTGAACGGGGCATCCTCCAATTTTCCCATCTTCACATAAGAGAACAATCCTCCGGCCAATACCAGTATCAGCAATAATACAGTTACCGCCTTTCTCTGCAAAAAGAATTTTACCAGTTTCATTTTCTTGCGGATTCTGAGATTTCTACTTTCATTCCGTCAGACAGGAAACGAAGTCCGCTGACAGCAATCTTCTCATGTAATTGTAAACCTTCCCCCACTTCCACACGTCCGCCAGGCAATAACTTATTAATCCGGACCGGACGTTGGCTAACCACTTGTGTACCCGGCTCAATCACCCATACATAGTCTCCCTCAGAGGGACGGTGGCATAAAGCTGTCTGTGGAATGGAAAGGGCTACCATTGTTTTGGCAGGTGTGATATCCAGTAACGCTTTACCGGACATGCCAGCCAGCAATCCACCGTCCTCATTAGGCAACAGAGCCGTTAGCAGATAAGAAAGGTTGTTACGGGTAGTCCCCTTGGAAACCTCTACTACACGGGCATTATATAATGTATCGGGGTTAGTATCAAAACGGAGTCGGACAATATCCTGCGACCGGACAACGGCAGCAATCGACTGAGGGATGTAGATCTCGATCTTCAACTGGTCTATATCGATAAAAGACAATACAGGTTGCGTCGCTTTTACATCCTGAAATTTCTCAATATAAACCTCTCCTACATACCCGTTGAAAGGGGCGATCAGACGAGTATCCTCCAATTCATTCACTGCCATATCAAAAGTGGTTTTCGCTGAGGTATAATCAGCTTTAGCTTTCTCATATGCACTGGCGGAAATATTATTTTTTTCATACAGCACCTGTATCCGCTCAAATTCGGCTTTGGTCTGAACAAAAATAGCCTCTGCACGTTCACGTCGTATCCGGAAATCACGCGGATCTATTTCTGCGATGATACTACCCTGTTTATAACGATTACCGGCATACACATCAAAACGGTCGATCGGACCACCTACCCGAAAAGACAGTTCTGAAGTTCGGCGAGGCTGCGCAATAAACGGAAATTCCTGATTCTCCGTATCGGAAACAGCGACCACTTCCGCCGTATTAACGACCATATCACGATTATCCCCGGTCTCTTTCCCTTTACAGGCAGAGACCAGGATAAGCAGACTTATAAATAAAACAGAATGAGAGTTCACCTTCATATTGCGTTTTTTAATTTTTCGCAAAAATATGAAGGACCCAATACCTCTAACGGAAAGTTTTCACTGAAGCCGGAATATTGATTACTGAGGGAGGGATATAAACAGACAAAGTTTTATTATCTGGGTAGAATTTCCAAAAATCACCGCATTAACCCTGTATTCTTCTTTTCCATAACAAACATAGCCAGTCCACCCATCTCCTGTTTGTCGACAACAACATACCCTACTTTCTCATACAGGTATTTTGTATTCGGTGTCTCTTCGCCTGTAAACAACAGATATTTATCACAATGAGGGACATATTTTTCGATCTCACACATCAAAGCGTACCCAATTCCCTGATTCTGATAATCAGGATGCACAATCAGTTTTCCGACATGACAAATATGATCTTCATCCATATGGGCACGAACCGAACCGACTATCACTCCTTCATCTGACAGATATTTCAGGATAATACTTTTTTCATATTCATTCCTCAGTTCATCGATTGTCTGGTGCAAAGGCGGTAAATCAAAATTATTCATCCATAATGCCACTTGCGTAAAAGCCTTCTTTTGCAAATCTATGATATCCGGCAGGTCTTCCAATGTTACCTTTTGGATAACACCACCCACAGTCCGAATCTTCGGTTGATACTTAACATCTAGAACTAACCCGACTCCAACTTCATGGATAGGAATATGTCGATGAATCTCGGCTTTTGCAGCAAAAGACACACAATGGCAAGGATATAGCTCTTCGATATGATTCATTTGGAAATAAGCAATCGTCTGTCGTAACTGTTCGGACACCTCAAAAAGATGAAAGCCGCCGATCACACCGATTATACGCTTTTCATTACAAACGGACTTTGCATATTCTATGATATTACAAATACCGCTATGAGAGCAACCGGTAATAATAAATAAACCGTTCCCATTGTTATATACCAAGGCTGTATCATCCGCGACAAAGTCTTCCGAACAAGCCGGTCCGTCTACCAAAGTGCCAAAAGATTTACGAGGTTCAAAATCATTCAATGGCGGGATCTCACCCAAGAAAGTGATACGATCGCTTATCTTTAACGGTTCTCTCGACAGGGTTAGTCCGAAATTCTCTCTTAAACCGGTTTCAGATAAAGGAGAACCTATTGAGAGTTCTCCACATTTCCGTTCCTTAAAAGTATCAGGATGCGCTACGATGTGCACTTTAGTCCCTATCTCTCCTGACCAGTATTGCAATCCGCGGGTATGATCGTTATGTCCATGGGAAAAAGTAATAACAGAGACCTGTGTCAGATCTATACCCAACGCTTCCGCATTACGGATGAAAATATCCGAATAACCTGTATCGAGCAATAAGCGGGTTTCGCCATCTTCTATATAATAGCAAACCGCCGGCTCCCCTAAGTAATACTGGTCTATATATGTATTATTATCAACTAATACCGTAAGTTTCATATCTGACCTGATTAGAAATTGATTTTGCAGCCTTAACGAAAAGTAAAAATATAAACGAATCGCCAGGTTCCACTAAAATTATCTTTTATAGAAATCCCTATACCTGCATTCTGCCTTTTCCAGTAACTCTTTATCCAGATCCGGACAGTCGACAAAGAAAGAAGTTTCACATTTGATTTCACCTTTCTTTATCATTTTTTTCCAGTTTCCGACAATCTTTCCGTTATGTAAGATCACAGGGTAAAAAGTTCCGTAGTTATTAAAGGCTTTCGGATGATGCTCTTTATCCATCGCAGCTGTCCGGTCTTTATAACTGATCAGATACTCGTCAAAAGAAGGTAGAAAATGCAGAACCTCATTACTCTTGATTCGCTTATCCCAAAACTGATGAACAAATAACTCCTGTAAAGCGAATTTATCCTTGATCAATTCCGAATCGATAAGTCCGATCGCCTGGCGTGCCTCCGTCGCCGACAACCCCGACCACCAGATGAAATCATTCAGGCTGGCTGGCGAATGGCTACAGAAGTATCTTCTTGCCAATAAAGCAATCGACTCTTCCCGTGGTAATTCTTTAGCCATAGGAGCACGTTCGGCCAGCAAAGCATAAGTAGCTTTCCCTCCTTTGTCCGCTCCGCTACAGACAATAGCTTCCTGTTCTGCCCGTGTCAACAGATATCCTATCCCTTCGGCATCAGAGATAATACCGGAATTTACCATCTCTTCACCCAACTCCTGTTTAGTCAAATGATTATTCTCTGCCAACACCTTTATAAAATGATCATTCGCTTTGGAATAAAGCTCTTCCGAGATATTTATTCCGTTCCCTTTGGCAAATGTATTACATGCCGTTATGATCCGCTGCGAAGACAACTTCAACATCCAACGAATATCGTCGGAAGTAACCATATGCCACGTCGGACGCATCACATGGGTACGAAGGATCTCTCCTTTCTGAAAGGCATCCTCAACAGTCTTCAACGAACCGGATTTCAACCGGACACCAAGTGCCCATCTGACCATTCTATAGTCTTGTGCCTGAACAGCTCCCATCCAGGCAACCAATTCCTTCGGATCCTTAAACTCAGGTTTTACCAATTGCTGGCTCCGCAAACGAATGTTTGTTATTCTATTGAGTGACATTTCTTTTTTAGTTGTCCCTTATTATCTAATTCGTTTGTAATCTTATTCAACGGTATTTCGTGAAATTATACTTATCACGTAAAGTTTGTTGCTCTTCTATGTTTAAGGATGTAAAATAAGCTTTCCAGCCCGGACAGAAATCAATATGCCAACGCCAAAAACGCCCCAGCAGAGATTGTGGCTTTTTATCATGCCTTGCCCTCAAAGGGCATTTGTTACAGTTATGACTCATAATAAGTAATTTTACAGATCTGCACAAAAGTAATAAAAAAACAGCAAGTACCTTCACAAGCACTTGCTGTCACCATCAATTATGTTGACACTCTTCTAAAAGAGACCTTCCGGTTCTTACCTTCCTTGATCCGGGATGCGAACCGGTACATATTCATTTTTACTTTCCCTTTGACAAATTCCGGAATATTATACGACTTGGTAAGGCATGTATAATAATCGGCAGATTCCTGTGGTAAAAGGAACGGTTTCGAGAGGACACCGCCTTCATCGACATGGGCAATAAAAGGACGCGTATACAATCCATCCAACCGTCGGCTACTAAATACAACCCACTTACTGTTGGACGACCAGGAATGATAACTATCCGTATCCGAACTATTCGCTTTCTCCGTTGAGACCTGTCCGCCAGTATCCAGGTCGAACATACAAAGATCTGCATCTTTATGCCAGATCGGGAATGTTCCATAAGAGGTAGTCGTACAAAGCAGATACTTTCCATCCGGAGAAACGCGGGGAAACAAGATACTTCGCTGTTCTGTTTCCGCATGATAAACCGTATCGACCGTAGATCCGAATGTCCCCTTTTCCGGATCGAACGAAATACGGCAAAGACTGTAACGAAGCTCTTTCAATCCTCCCGGAACCTTCACAGCCAGGGCTGAGCAGAAATAAAGAGATTTCCCATCCGGTGAAAAAGTCGGAAATGTCTCAAAACGATTCTTTGAAAATAAAAGTCCGGTTGTCAGAATCGTCTGTTTTTCCACATCATAGACAACAACATCGGATGCTTTGTCATAAACCTCCGTCCGATGGACCGGATGCGTATCCTGAGTCGTATTGTTAACTGAAAAAGCGATATATTTTCCAGACGGGTGCCATGACGGATAAACCAGCGATGATATAGTATTTTCAGTCTTCGTATCCAATGTCTCTATTTTCTCCCCATCGACTAACACTGTACACCCATATTTAGCACGAATATGGAGCAACATTTTATCCGGATCCTGGTTACAGAACGAATGACAGTTCATACAATTACTATCCGTCAGGCGGTTTTCCAGAATAGCCTCTTGTTTGAAAGAGTTGAGTTCTCGCTGATAGATACCCATACTACCCCACAACTGATAACCCGGATCAATCAAGCGATAAGCAATATACGGATCGATAGGATCTGTCGACACATCTATATGAAAAGTACGAAAGGCTTTCCATTTACCCTCGTCTTCCACCAACACAGAGATATCAACCTGTTTTCCTTTGCCCACAGCCAGCAGTTTCTTCCACTTCTCCTCCGGGATAGAAAGCGATCCATCCGACGTACAGACAGAAAATGTATATCCTTCCGTCTGAAAAACCGTACAGACCTTCCCAAATCCCCGGACAGAAAAATTAAGCGGAGCCATTGTCGCGGGAATCGTCACATCTACATAATCCGGATAAATGGGTGGTAGCTCATCGATTTGAACGGAAGCGACAGGCGGCCGATCAGGAGAACATCCCCCTGATAACAATATAGCAAACAGGAAATATAACAGTTGTCTCATTTATCTATCGTATTAAACATATAATAAAACCAGTAAGTCTTTCCATACTCCGGAGCCAGTACTACTGCCGGGTTCTGTCCGAAACGGGTACCCTCTTTTACTTTCTGCATAAAAGCCAGCGCCCGATTCCTTACTTTTACACTCACCCCATGTTCCAGCCAAAAGTGTGGATCGTCAGGACGACAAATAACAACAGCTTCCTGTTGGCTATCAGTCATTTTAGGCCAGGCCGGAGTCCTGAAAAGAGATTCCTGCAAAACCATATATGTCCCGATATCTTTATTCAGTAACAGGAATGATGTCAGATATTGTAAACCACTTTTATTATCCGGACAAGTCGGCACAAGATGTGTCAACGTACTGACCGGATCTGTATATAATTCAGGAATAGCAGCCTCAGCCTTCCAACAACGACGCTTTAACCCTAAAACAGGATCTTGTTCTACCGCCTGGTCGTTCTGCAAAAAACGACGGTAAGAAGAAGCCCACTCTTTATAATGCCAGGTACTTTCGAGCAGCCGGATATATTTCTCCGCTACCGGATAAGCTCCAGTTATAATATTTGTTTCCACCAGTCTCTTCAACATCCGTGGATTACCAGAAGGGCGGGAACTGACCAACGCCTCAAAAGCAAATTTCCGGGAAGTACTGACAATCCCCATACAATAATACAGATCACTATGTAATTCAGCCGTAAACACCGACTGATCCCAACGTAACATCAATGTCTCTATCCCTCCCTGCGGATAATCGAATAATCGTTCCGATAATTGTCCCGTCTGCGCCAATGCCAGATTCAAATTACACATACGCCTTTTTGACAAAACTGTTTGGTCAAAACCAGCGATGATCTTATCCCATTGCCCGGTACGGACATAATAGTCTTGCTGAAACTGGTCGAGAGCATCTATTTTTCCGAAATGGATGATACTTTCATAACCTAATAAAAAAATAATCGCCCATTGAAAACCTACCCACCGACATTTCCCTTTAAAAGATACGGGAGAGTTATACTTTTTCAAAAAAGCAGCCAATAACATGGCTGCCGGAAGGGCATACCAGGAATAACAAATTTGTGAATTATGGACTTGCGGATTATAATAAGCATCCGGGGAAAAAGCCATAACGATATTCGGACTATATCCTGAATAACAACTGGCAACAGCAGAAATAACTGCAACCGGCAGATAAATGATACAAATATATTTCTTTGTTCCATTGGTCAGAAACTCAAAAAGAAAAGCGGAAACAGCAAATAAATGAGTAATCGGTCCGGCGATCAGATAAAGGAGAGGTATTATACATATGCCATAAAAAAATCGGATAGCCGGTTTCAGATTCATATATAACCACAAAAAAAATAATAAAAACAGATAGGCAATCGTTCCCTGTTCAAAATAGTCATAATCCAGATGCATAATCAGCAAAGAAAGCCAGGGTAATAAGTATATAAAAGGAAGATCATCACGCAAACAGATCTTCTTTAAGATCAAAGAAGAAAAAATCGCCACTGCTGTCAATAGAAATGCTGTAATAACAGGTCCTATCCATAAAACAACATAAAACTGAGAAAGAAATTCCGCCATATAAAGAACAACACCACCAGCCTGCTTTAATGTCACAGCCGCATATTGCTCTGTAAACTGAAACATTTGCAATTGCTCCTTAAAAGGAAACAGATAACAAAAGACAGAATAAAAAACTATGGCTTGTAAAAGAAACAGAATAAATCCAGATATCAAATATTTATATCTCATTTATAAAATATGTATGTTTGAATGGTGATAGAATTCATAAGGATGCATCAACATTGCGTTTCAGCATTGTATGACATAACTTTATCTTCAGACGTTATGTCTGGAGTTTTTGCGTAAGAACTTTGTGCAAGAACAAAAAATAAAGACAAGAACAAATAAAAGTAAAATTTCATAATATATATACTTTAAGTTAACCATAATGGATTATAAAATACGCCTCTTAACGAGGCGTATTTTATAATCCATTATCAATTCCAACCCGGATTTTGTCCTAAATTCGGATTTAATGTTACTTCATCCATTGGAATCGGTTCAAGGAAACGCTTATCATCTGCCGCCCATTTTCTACCGGCCGGATATAAACCTCGTACCTTATATTGCATCAAATAAGTATTACCTTCAAATTCCATAATCGGACGAGCATTTTCCCCGTCACCAAAAGTAATACTACTAGTTGCATACAATTCACGAACTGCATCCGTAACGCGAATCCCAAACATTGTTTTCGGATTTTCAAAAACTTTCATACCATTCCAACGTTTCAAATCATCCAAACGAAAGCCTTCTGAGATCAATTCAATACGACGTTCACGACGAATTTCATAAATTAGAGGAGAAATCGAATAGCCGTAATCGATAGCCTTTGGATCTGCAACAGGATTAGTTGTCAAGTGAGCCATTTCTACACGATCACGCAACTGGTTTATCGTTTTATCCAAAACTTCCTGTGTACATTTTCCTAATTCAGCATTTGCTTCTGCATTAATCAACAAAACTTCTGCATATCGATAAACAAACCAGTCGTAAGTGGTATGATTCGCTTCAGCTTGTAACAATAACGGAGAACGATACTTCACACATGGATAACCAGTAACAGCACTACTTCCATCACAATTAGGATACAAATTTACCTGACGTTCTCCATTTACAACCTGATAGGGTTTATGTAAATTATCTATAATCTGATACATACGCGGATCACGGTTAGTAAATTCTTCATCCAAAGTAGCATCGCCTTTATACTGATCACTTATAGAGATCGGTTTACCATCTTTACAAAGAAATGATTCGACAAAATCTTTCGATAAACCTGTTCCCAAAGAACCCGCCTGACGAGCTGTCTCATGCATCAATACACCATCCTCATAAATACGAGCCAGGATACATTCTTTATTTGATGCCAGATCTTCCTGTATAAATTGATTGGAATAAGCCAGTGGATATCCTTCAAAAGGCATCTGTCCGCAACCGGCATCCGATCCTTTCACGATAGCATAATTACCCGTAGCCATAATTGTATTAGTAAGATCGACCGCTTTTTGTAATAATTCCTCTGATGAAGGAGAACTTGTTTCATTATGATATTTTTTATAAGTACCATAATATAAACAAACACGTGCTAACTGTGTACGAGCAGCATCTTTAGTCAAACGACCGCTAACAGCCTGACCATAATCAGGCAACCATTGAATAGCAAACTCCAAGTCTTCTATTACTTTACCTAAGACAAAATCACGCGAATCTCTCTTCTTATACAATTCTTCAGTATCCGAAGTCTGCAAATCTTTTTCGTACCAAGGTACATCACCATAAGCCTTGATTTTGTCAAAATAATCCAGTGCGCGAAAAAAACGCACTTCCGCTACATAAGGATTAATCTCATTTTCAGTACCATCCACTGTACCATATCGCTGCATAAAAAAGTTGCATGCACGAATCTGGGTCCAATCCCACTTAGTATCCTTAGTTGTTGCAGGAATTACCTTCTCATTAAAAAGATAGCTATCCGGATTAGTAACAACACAATTATCGCTTACATTATCTTTATCTACACCCGGTTTGTCCAACTTGTCATACAAACCATTTGCATAATATTCCAAGTCCGATACTTTTGTCCAGTAAGATTTATCTGTGAACGAGTCTATCGGTGACTTATCAGTCACATCGCAAGATGTAATCAATCCTGCCAAAGTAACACCAAATAAAATATATTTTACTTTCATACGATTTTACTTTTATTTAATTAGAATGTCAAATTAAGTCCGACAGAATATTTCCTTGAAATTGGATAGGTCATATTACTCAATGTTTCCGGATCATAGGAATCAATCAATGGAGTAAATGTAAGCAAGTTCTCACCCTGAACATAAACTCTCAAGCGGCTGATACCGACCTTACTCATCCACTGTTTTGGGAATGTATATCCCAAAGTAAGATTCTTTAAACGAATATAAGCTGCATTCTGTATATAACGATCTGATTTTTGACGGTTACCACCATGTGTCCAAAGGGGACGTGGAAAATAAGCATCTGTATTTTCCGGAGTCCAATAATCCAATGCCTGTTTCAAAGGAACATCCCATTGCGAGGTAAATCCCCAAAAAGCATAATCACTACAGAAATAATCACGTTTACCAATACCTTGCCAAAACATTTCAAAATCAAAACCTTTATATTCAAATCCTCCTGTAAAACCGTAGCTATACCGTGGGGTTGAATTCCCAATGATTTTTTGGTCACCCATATCATCCAACGTATTTTTTCCACGAGTGATCTTACCATCTTTATTCAGGTCAACATATCTTACGTCACCCGCTTTCCACTGACCTCCATAAAATTCAGACTGATCTACAGCTGATGCTTCAGCATCAGATTGGAACAGACCATCAGAACTATAGCCATAAATCGTATTCATTTTGTAACCCACATAATATTGATTTACAGTGTTGCCGTCTTTATCCGTTGTATACATGGAACCTGTCGGATTTTCAAACCGTGTTATTGTTGATTGGTAATCAGCCAATACACCTTTTACCCAATAACGAAGTCCATTTTCCAACTGATCGTTCCAAGACAGAGATAACTCCCAACCAACAGTTTTCAAATCAGCTGCATTTTCGACCGGTACTTTTGTTCCTAATACTGCAGGCAAAGCTTGCCCGGCCGTCAACATATCTTTTGTATTGCGACGATACCAGTCAAAGGAAGCTGTCAATTTATTGCTAAGGAAAGAAGCATCAGCACCAAAGTCCACCTGATTAACAGTTTCCCAGGTAAAAGAAGAACTAACCAAACCTGAAGGAGTAACAGCGATAGGTCTTGCACCGTCAAAAATAATACCATAAGAAGTATTAGTCCCATAAGAAGCCAGATAAGGGAAATTACCTAAATCACCAGTCACCTGGTTTCCTAATGAGCCGTATGAACCACGAATCTTCATATCGTTCCACCAACCTTTCATCGGTTCCCAGAATGATTCTTCAGAAATACGCCAGGCGGCAGAAACAGATGGAAAAAATGCATAACGGTCATCTTTCGGAAACTTTGAAGAACCGTCATATCGACCGTTCACTTCCAGCAAATAACGTTGTTTATAATTATAATTCAAGCGGAAGAAAAAACCATTAATAGCCCATTGACTTTCTTCATATCCTAAATTCTTCTCACCAGAAGCCAGGTTCAACGCAGGATTACTATCATCAATCAAACCTTTACGACCAGCCCAAAAACTCTTAGTATGTTTATATTCCTGGTTATAACCAGCCATTACCTTAAAATTATGTGTGTTGTCATTAAAAGATTTTGAATATTCAGCAAACGCATTAAAGGCTGTATAATAATCCTCCTGATTAGTCATCGTCGCACTACTCGGGTTTGTCCAGGGATAAACACCTTCAGTTCCGGCAACAGCTTTGTACTCAGTAAAACGCTGAACATGCTGTTTGGAGTTTTGGCTATAAACATTAAAAGTATAATCCGCATTAATCACTAAGCCTTCCAGTGGGGTCAGTCTGATTGCACCCGTCAGCCATAAGTCATTCGTTTTATATTGATTCAAACCACCTTGTTTCTGTAATGCGATAGGATTCGTATTTCCACCCTGACCTGCAAAATAGCGTTGTCCGTCATCTCTATATTCCTTACCACCGGAAGTCGTTATACCTCCGGTATAATTCGGATCACTTATTGCTGCTGCTCCCGGAACATTATATAAACGACCTGTATGTCCATGATAAACCGGCATTAAGGGACTCAAGTCATTTTTCATCATACCGCTATAAGCTTCTATTCCAGAATAAGCAGTAGAGTTCATTTTCGTAGTACCTCCGGAAGGATGAGCCTCTTTCGTATAAGTATCCATCATTTTAAAAGAGACATTCAACCATTTCGTAATATCTGTCGATACATTCAAATTTGCATTGAATTTTTTATAACTATCATCAGATTCTTTGAGTAAACCTCCTACATCATTAAATCCCACGGATCCATAATATGTCGTTTTTTCGCTACCTCCATTCACATTTACATTATACATTTGGGAAAAGCTAGCTGTTTTATACAACTCATCGAACCAGTCAGTATTACCGCAATACAACCAGTTATTTTGACTTGATCCTTCATCATAAAATTCAGGATAAGCATATGTCCCGTTATAATAAGCCTTTGCATATTCTACCACTTTAGGATTGAGAGGAGAAGCGCCGTCACCATTATTATTGGCAACCGTATACATATCTATATATTGCATAGAATTCAATCCATGAATACGTTTAGCCGGAGACTGCCAGTAGCCGTTCGCACTCAGAGAAACCTGAGGAGCACGCTCTTTTTTTCCTTGCTTCGTCGTAATCAAAATAACACCATAAGCTGCACGAGCACCATAAATAGCAGAAGAAGCAGCATCTTTCAATACAGAAATAGACTCGATATCATCCGGATTTATTAGATTGGCATCCATCTGAACATTATCTACCAAGACTAAAGGACTACCACCATTGATAGAAGTTGTTCCACGCACATTAAATTCAGAACCTTTACCCGGGGCACCACCTTTATCCATTGTGATGTTCAAGTTAGGAACTACTCCTTGCAATCCTTGTCCTACGTTTGCAATAGGACGATTTTCTAAAACATCTCCGGCCACCTGTGCTACAGCCCCCGTCAAGTTTGCTTTTTTCTGTGTACCGTATCCAACGACTACAACCTCTTCTAAAGCCTGTGAATCTTCCACCAAAACGACTTTCAAAGCTATTTGCCCTGTGTACTTGATTTCCTGAGTAACATAACCAATAAAAGAGATTTGGATAATATCACCCTTCTTCACACCCTCCAAAGTAAAGTTACCATCCATATCGGTAACATTACCATTTGTAGTTCCTTTCACAATAACAGAAGCACCCGCAATTGGACCTAAGGCATCTTCCACTACTCCACTAACTTTCCCCATTTGTTGGGGAATGCTAAGACTCTGCTTTTCTGGTACAATCTCTGCAGAAGTACCAACAGGAACGGCTAAGGCTCCCGAAAGCAAAATCAGACTTACTAACTTAGTTTTTTTCAGCATAAAGTTATAATTTAAAGAATACATCTTTTATAAAAAGAGCGACAACATTATAGATGAGATCACATATTCACACTCAAACGATGAATTTTGACGAACTTTTTATTCTCATTTGCTTGACATTATTTTATCTAGTTCTGAAAGAACTCTGTCGTGTTATAGATGCATTTATTTTCAAGAAGTGAATCTTATCCCCCTGGACTAATAAATAGTAAGATAGAATGGTTGATTACCGATTTATTGATAGGGATTTCTGCGCGCACACCCGTCTTGTTTGTTAAATTTGAATTACAATATCATATTTTTATATAATAAAATCATGTTTAAATAAATATTTCAATATATTTGTCACTTAGAAACAGAGTTCTTTCAGAACTACATGTTTCCAACAAATTCTACCCAACTTATATAAACAGTAATATTCAAAGCTACACATATACACCGGCAATATCTGCACTATAAATTCCCGATTTGCTTCCAAATTGAAACGATAAGAAAAAAATCAAACTTTTTTAACCGTTTCATATTCTCACATTTCCTAATTCTTGTTACTTTTGTGGTGAGTATTCTTCGGGGCAGGGCGTAATTCCCTACCGGCGGTGACAGTCCGCGACTCCTCTGTATCACAGGGGATTGATCTGGTGTAATTCCGGAACCGACAGTTAAAGTCTGGATGAGAGAAGAAGACATTATAATGTATAATATAATATCTACCTATATATTTATATATGTAGGAAAATGTTATATGTAATACCTTCCAGCCCTGTTGTAATACCTTAATTATAAACAACTACTTAAAAACAGGGTTTGAAAATGAAAACGATCAAAGATTTCGGCATCGATTACAAAGCACGTGTAGAAAAAGCAATCAGTTACTTACAGGCAGGCAAGGGAATTCTACTTGTCGATGACGAGAACAGGGAAAATGAAGGCGACATTATTTACTCCGCAGAAAAAATGACGGTAAAAGATATGGCATTAATGATACGCGAATGCAGCGGTATCGTCTGTCTCTGCCTCACCCCTGAAAAATGCGACTCACTCGGATTACGTCAGATGGTAGGAGAGAACACAAGTAAGAATCAGACCGCATTCACCATCTCGATAGAAGCCAGAGAGGGAGTTACCACCGGCGTATCGGCAGCCGACAGGATACAAACGATCAAAACAGCCATTGCACCTGATACAAAACCGGAAGACCTGTCACACCCGGGACACGTTTTTCCCCTGCAGGCCAAAAAGAACGGAGTGCTGGAAAGAAGAGGACATACGGAAGGAAGCGTCGACCTGGTCAAACTTGCCGGATTGGGCGATACAGCCGTTTTATGTGAATTGACCAACGAGGACGGAACGATGGCCCGTTTACCGGAAATCATGCACTTCGCCCGGCAACATGAGATGACGGTCGTTTCCGTCGACGATATATGCCGCTACCGGACTGAAGCGTAGTCAAGCTCCCAACGTACCGCCCCCGAAGAAAATAGGAATAGAATTATCCGAACTGTTCTATATTCAATTCTGCGGCCAACATGCCGGGTATAGAATTTGCAAATGTTTTAAAGTGGTCAGAATTAGCATGAAAATTAAACGCGTCTTCATTTGTATATTTTTCATAGAAAATAAAGGACTTCGGATCAAAAGGAGACTGGTAAAGATCGTAACTGATATTACCGGCCTCCCGGCGTGTTGCATCGACTAATGTTTTAGCGACTTCAATAAATGCTACATCCTGACCTTCTTTTACCTGAACTCTGCAAACAATCGTTTTCATCTCAATTAGTTATTTGAATGTAAATAATAATGATATCAATACAAAGATAACAACATGCGACACGAATGTCAACTAAACAATACTACATTTCTATTAAATATATGATAAAGATCAATGAGAGACCGACTTCGAAAAAATATTAATAACGACCACGCCGACAATGATCAAAGCTAGTCCCAGTACAGCGGGCAAATCCAGAGACTGTTTGAAAAAGAGGAGTCCGATAAGGGAAATCAGAACAACCCCTACTCCCGACCAAATCGCGTAAGCAATTCCCACAGGAAGCGTCTTCAGCGTCAATCCCAGAAAATAAAAAGCACAAACATAAGCAATTACCGTGATCACCGACGGCACTAGCTTTGTAAATTGAGCAGATGCTTTCAACCCACTTGTTCCTACCACCTCCAGCACTATCGCCAGAAACAGAAAAATAAATTGCTTCATAACTTGATATTTCTATTTTGCAGTGCAAAATTAGCAGGTCGGAACCGGATAAAAATTATCCTATGGTAAATTCAACAACAAAGATTTTCTATAGATAGTAAACATTATGGAGCAAAGACCGTACATTTCGACAACATTTTTCCAATTTGTTCCTATATTTGCCGTGAATCTATCAATCAATGAAAAACAATCGATATGCAAACTCTTTCTAAAATTCCCCGCATCGAGGTGGTAGACGCCCTGCGCGGTTTTGCTGTATTAGCAATTATTCTTGTTCACAATCTGGAACACTTTATCTTCCCGGTATATCCTGACCTTGCCAGTCAGCCGGAATGGCTGAATATCCTGGACGAAGGCGTGTTCAGTGTCACCTTCTCCCTTTTTGCGGGGAAAGCGTATGCTATTTTTTCGTTGTTATTCGGCTTCACATTTTACATTCAATATACCAACCAACAGATAAAAGGGAAAGACTTCGGATACCGTTTCCTCTGGCGTCTGCTTTTGCTGACCATTTTCGCAACGCTGAACGCAGCCTTTTTCCCGGCAGGAGATGTGTTATTACTATTCTGCGTAGTCGGACTATTCCTCTTCCTCGTCCGCAAATGGAGCGACAAAGCTGTGCTGGTCACTGCTATCATCCTGTTGCTGCAACCTATCGAATGGTTCCATTACATCGCCAGCCTGTTCAATCCGGAATATACCTTACCGAATCTGGGGGTCGGCGATATGTATAAGGAAGTTGCTGAATATACCAAAGAAGGTAATTTCTGGAAATTCATCTGGGGCAATGTTACGTTGGGACAAAAAGCCAGTTTGTTCTGGGCAATCGGTGCCGGGCGCTTCCTGCAAACAGCCGGGTTATTTATGCTGGGATTACTGATCGGCAGAAAGCAACTGTTCGTTACTTCCGACAACAACACCCGTTTCTGGGTAAAGGCGCTTATCGTCTCTGCGATCCTGTTCTGCCCGCTTTACCAGCTAAAAGTGACGCTGTATGATAACAGCGACGCCGTTATGATAAAACAAACAGTCGGTGTCATCCTGGACATGTGGCAGAAATTTGCTTTCACAGCCGTATTGGTTTCCTCTTTCGTCCTGCTTTATCAGAAAGAATCATTCAAGAAACTGACTTCAGGCTTGCGTTTTTACGGAAAAATGAGTCTGACAAACTATATCTCTCAGTCTATTCTGGGAGCTATCATCTATTTCCCGTTCGGATTATACCTGGCTCCTTATTGCGGATACACAGTCAGTCTGCTGATCGGTTTCGTTTTGTTCCTGTTGCAGGTTAGTTTCTGTAAATGGTGGTTGAAGGGACATAAACAAGGGCCACTGGAAGGTATATGGCATAAACTGACCTGGATCAATTACAAATAATATTCATTTCAAAAGTTGACAGTTGACAAATGACAGTTAAACTTCGTGCTAGATAAATAAATCTACCGAAAGCCGAAGTAACTATCACTTGTCAATTGTCAACTGAAAAATATTTCACATTCTATAGCTTCTCTATCTCCTCAACCGGCAACCCCGTACATTTTGCAATGTCGGTAATTTCCATACCCATACATTTCATATTGGCAGCTGTCTGGTGTAAGGCTTCCGCTTTTCCTTTGGCTTCTCCTTCGGCAAGCCCCTCGATCCGGCCTTCCCATTTGGCGGTATCGAGCACGTCGTTCTGGATCATGATCACATTCAGGTGTTCGTCATACGCATGACGTTCCTGCGAAGACATCGAATAGTATTTCAGCTTTTCACGTGCTTCACGAAGGCCCGGCGTTGTCGTGTCGGGACGGATCGTACCGTCTTTCAGGTATTTGATCCATTCGTCCAGAGGTGTCGAGGCAACTTTGTCGAACTCGTTTACACGGATCAGGATATACTCGGGGAAGATCTCAGCCGGCAGGCGGGTGATGACGGCATCACGGTCGCGCATGTTGATTCGCAGACGGTCGCCGGTATGCACACCTGTGAAATGATTCTGCCCGTGGTAGAAATAATCCGTACCCACACCGAGGTCAAAATAAAGGATACTGATGGAGTACACTTTCTTCACTTTCTGATAACCTTCACCCAGCGAGATATGCTCGGTGATGGCTTTGGCTACGCCGTAAAGAATGCGTTCGAGATAATGAACTTCGCGAGTGTTCTGGATTTCAACGATGATAACCTCTCCTTTACTGTTCAAGGCTTTGATATCGACACGATTGAATTTGTCGTCGGCACTTTCCTGGTTGCTCTCGCTTTCGAGAATTTCAAGGATACTGACCTCTTCCCGCAGCATGACGGTCAGGAAGCCGTTAAGCACATCGAAGTTGGCCTTCTGACGCAATAAACGTTTGATGGCCCAATCGAAACGGATATACCGGTCCTGCAATTCTTTTCTTTCATTCTCTGCCATGGCTTTCGGATCTGAATTTTTCATAATTAAGTGTTTTATGTGTTACGTAATTCACAAAGATATACATCTTTCATGGATGAATAGACACATTCGGCCCTTTTTTATATCATAACACCTCATCCCACTCATTAAAAAACGCATCCCGTTAGCGGATATCCTACTTCCATTCGAATCTTCCTCTTACTTTTTTATCCGGAAGCTATAGTCTATTTTCATGAAAGTAGTTGCTTTTTGTTGCCGGGATGCCCGTCTTAGCCCTTTTCACACCCCCATCCCAACGATGCTCACACCCGGGTGTCGAGGATATTGAGACCCGGGTGTCAAACAACATTAATTATTATATCTCTGACTTTTAACTATATAATCATTCAAGAAAAGACACTGTCTATTCAACTTTCAAAATAGGCAATGATAGTCCTATGATAGTTGAATGATAGTTAAAAACGGGAACTATCATAAAATAACATACTGATTATATATCACTTACACAGAATAATGATAGTATGATAGATGATATTACATTTTTCTATTTATTTCTTCTCGTTCACTAACTTCTCCAATAAGGCTACTTTCTCTTTTTCATTAGCCATCATACGTTCGTATAAGGAGGCGTTCTGTTTGGTAAGTTCGAGAATTTGTTCTACAGGATGAATTTGCCTATTGTCATTTATTTCACCGTTATTACAGCCTATAGCATTATTATTACTTCCACTTTCGAATTTATTATTCTCAAAAATTACAGAAATTGGTGCTTCTTCCATATTTTCAATAACTTCCGGTGTAACTTTCAGGATAGCCGCAATTTTATCCATATATTCTTTTTTTATTACAGGCTGCTGTTCCAGTCGGGAAACACATTGTTGGTTGACGCCCAATTCATTGGCCAGCGTTTCCTGTTTCATACCCTCATACCGACGTATCCTTCTGACATTAGCACCCTGATGAACATTCCTATCCTTTACATTTTCCGTATTCATATTATTATCTTATTTTAAGAGTGAAACAAATATATGAACAAATCTCCATATTTCGATGAAGATGCAAGGATATAACAGAACGTTCCGCTTTTTTTCTCATTGCATCAAAGAGTAAAACACTCACACTCCGATAGTATTTTACAAATAAAGCCGCTATAGCCATTCAATATAAGGAACAGGAAAGGGAAATCGTTCTTAACGCAGAATATAAACAAGACATGCCTGTTTTAATTCCATTTTGTGCAAATGTTTTCGCACACACATTGTAGGATATTAAATATAATCTACTACTTTTGCACTGGAATATAAAAGTTTATGCCATGGATAAAAAAGTAATCACCTTTGGAGAGATAATGCTTAGACTGGCCACACCAGATTATCTCCGTTTCAATCAGACAAATCAACTGAATGCTACCTTCGGAGGTGGCGAAGCAAACGTTGCCGTATCGTTGGCAAATTATGGAATCGACACTGAGTTCGTTACCCGTTTGCCGAAAAATGATATTGCACGTGCCTGCGTAATGGATTTACGTAAATATGGTGTCGGAACCTCTCACATCGTTTACGGAGGCGACCGTCTGGGTATCTATTTCCTGGAAACAGGAGCCGTAGCCCGCGCCAGTAAGGTTGTTTACGACCGTGCTCATTCTTCTATCGCTGAAATAGAACCGGGAATGATCAACTGGGAAGAAGTACTGAAAGATGCTTCCTGGTTCCACTGGACCGGTATCACTCCGGCTATCTCACAAGGTGCTGCCGATGCCTGTCTGGAAGCGATTCAGGCTGCCAATAAACTGGGCGTACCTGTATCCTGCGACCTGAACTACCGCAAAAATCTCTGGAAATACGGAAAGAAGGCTTCTGAAGTAATGCCCGAACTGGTTGCCGGTTGCGATGTGATCCTGGGCAACGAGGAAGATGCGGAAAAGGTATTCGGTATCAAGCCGGAAGGTTTCGATGTGGCACAGACTGAAGGTCAGGTGAATGCTGCCGAATTTGAATCGGTATGTACACAGCTGATGGCTAAATTCCCACGTGCAAAGAAAGTGATCATCACCTTGCGTGGTTCTATCAACGCCAACCATAATACATGGGGAGGCGTTTTATATGCGGATGGTAAACTGTATCAGTCTCGCCGTTACGATATTACCCACATCGTCGACCGTGTCGGTGGCGGTGACTCTTTCATGGGCGGCCTGATCTACGGTCTGCTTACTTATACGACTGACGACCAGAAAGCGCTCGACTTTGCTGTTGCCGCTTCTTGCCTGAAACATACCATCTACGGCGACTTCAACCAGGTTACCGTCGACGAAGTGGAAAAACTGATGGAAGGCGACGGGTCAGGACGCGTTTCAAGATAGTTGACAGTTGAAAATTGACAGTTGACAGTAATATATTAAGAATATACATAATTATGGCCAGATTTAATAAATTACAGGTATTGAATGCGATGATCAGCACCGGCATGGTACCTGTTTACTACAATAGTGATATAGAAACAGCGAAACAAGTAGTGAAAGCTTGTTACGATGGTGGTGTCCGTGCATTCGAATTTACAAACCGTGGTGATTTTGCGCACGAAGTATTTGCCGAACTGGTAAAATATGCAGCAAAAGAATGTCCGGAAATGATCCTGGGTATCGGTTCAATCGTCGATCCGGCTACTGCCGCATTGTTCCTGCAACTGGGAGCAAACTTCGTGGTAGGTCCGTTGTTCAATCCGGAAATTGCAAAAGTATGTAACCGCCGTCTGGTTCCTTATACTCCGGGATGCGGTTCTGTTTCCGAGATCGGTTTTGCCCAGGAAGTAGGATGCGACCTATGCAAGGTTTTCCCTGCCGGAAACGTAGGCGGTCCTTCCTTCGTAAAGAATATGAAAGCGCCGATGCCCTGGTCGCTGATCATGGCAACCGGAGCTGTAGAACCAACAGAAGAGAACCTGTCAGGCTGGTTCAAAGCCGGCGTTACCTGTGTAGGTATGGGTTCCAAACTATTCCCGAAAGAAGCGATCGCAGCAAAAGACTGGAAAGCAATCACAGACCTTTGTGTCAATGCATTAGAGATCATCAAAAAATACCGTTAAGTTATGAAACCATTTCTTGATTCAGATTTCCTGCTACAGACGGAGACAGCACAAAAGCTGTACCACGAGCATGCAGAAAAAATGCCGATCATCGACTATCACTGTCATTTGATCCCGCAACAAATAGCCGACAATTATCAATTTGCCGACCTGACAGAGATTTGGCTGGGCGGAGACCATTACAAATGGCGTGCCATGCGTGCAAACGGTGTTCCCGAAGAATATATTACCGGCAATAAACCGGCTTTTGAGAAATTCCAGAAATGGGCAGACACGCTGCAACATGCGATGCGTAACCCGCTTTACCACTGGACTCATCTGGAACTGAGCCGCATATTCGGTGTCGACAAGGTGTTGAATCCTTCCACGGCACGCGAAATATACGACGAATGTACCGCCAAACTGCAAACCCCGGAATTCCGTGCACAGGCCATCATGGAGCGCATGAATGTAGAGGTAGTCTGTACGACCGACGATCCGGTCGATTCGCTGGAATATCACAAAGCCATCCGCAACACCCCGTTGAAGACCAAAGTTCTTCCTACCTGGCGTCCGGACAAAGCGATGGCGATCGACAATACGGTTGCCTACAACGAATATCTTGGTAAACTGGAAGCGGCATCCGACACGACAATCCTTTCTTTCAAGGATCTGCTGGGTGCTTTGCAGAAACGTCACGATTATTTTGCTGCCGAAGGTTGCCGCGTGTCCGACCACGGTCTGACCACGTTCTATGCCGCACCCTATACGAATGCCGAAATCGAAGCAATCTTCATGAAAGCACGTATGAACAAGGCTTTAACGGCTGAAGAAGTGGATAAATTCCGTTCTGCCATCCTGTATGAGCTGGCTGTTATGGATGCAAAAACCGACTGGGTACAGCAGTTCCACATCGGTCCGACGCGCAACAACAATGCCCGTATGTTCAAACTGTTAGGTCCTGATACCGGATACGATGCGATCGACGATGCACCGGTGGCTGTTCCGATGATCCATTTCCTGAGCCGCCTGGAAGAAGAAGGAATGTTGGCGAAGTCGATCTTCTACAACCTGAATCCGAAAGACAGCGCTGTCATGATGACTACAGCTTACAGCTTCAATGACGGCTCACTGCCGGGCAAGATGCAGTATGGTGCAGGCTGGTGGTTCCTCGATCAGATACACGGTATGGAAGCTCAGATGAATACACTTTCCGACCTGGGCTTATTGAGCCGCTTTGTCGGTATGTTGACCGATTCACGTAGTTTCCTGTCTTATCCACGTCACGAATATTTCCGCCGTATCCTTTGCAATATGCTGGGTAAGGAGGTAGAAAACGGCGAATTGCCTGCTTCTGAAATGCCTTTCATCGGCAAGATGGTAGAAGATATCAGCTATCAGAATGCGAAAGAGTATTTCGGATTCTGATACAATAAAAGAAGTACGCCAATCGATTATTCTTTTGGCGTACTTCAATACTTAAATTAGTACTATGAAAAACGATCACTTGCCATAAATATACACTTCTGCAATGTTAGTAAAAGGTTCACGGTTACTATCTGGCAAGAGAATTTTAAGATAACGGCCTTGGCTTGTATCTATGGATCCGGGAATGGGTAATTCCAAACTATCACCATCGCCGAACACTCCGGTTACCAACTGAACCCAATCTGTAGCATTGGCATCCGGACTATTTCCTACATAAATTTCAACACTTTTCGTATCGGTGGTACCGGAACGGCGATAAACTTTTATTTTCGACATTTCTTTCGGTGATTCCATATCTATAACAGCCCAATGCGGCAGAGGCGTATCACCATCCGTATAATTGGAGTGCCACCAGGTATCCAGTTTTCCGTCAATGATCGCGTCTTTTCCACCACCGTCGCTGGCTGTTTCATCGGAAACAGTTACCGTCCAGCCGCTACGGTCGAACTTGTATTCGGCAGGAAAAGCCTCGTCATACTTACTCCATGCCGTATAGAAAGTATCGATCGACTCTTCTTCCGGAATGAATAAAGAACGAAACTCAAATTCTTCACCCGCCTTGGCATCCGGACAGAATGTTGTATATTCTTCCGACGGCATCCGGATAATACTTTCCGTACCATCATTTTTTATGTATCTGACCTCATTGGCCAATAAGCCTTCCGCAGCGGAATACCATTCCACCGACGCCCCCTTGTCCGTAAGCGAGATATTTTTTATACGACGGTCCATTAGCGTTGCCTGATAATTCTCACCATAGGAAGTTCCGAAGTCCGTTACAGACAAAGAACGATGGTCGAAATTATCCACCAGTTGTACTGTGAATGTATACGACTTCTCTTCCATGTTATCCAATACGACCTCGATGCTGTCATAGCTCGAATTAAAGGATGCCGGAATAAGCAATGAATCCAATCCGTCGTTCCAATACAGATTCACCGATTTCACGTTCGGAGAATTATATGCCCTGCAAAAAAACAGAATACGCTCTTTTCCCGCAATAAACGCAATTGAATCCGGTTTAGGAGCATAAATGATCTCTCCGCCTTCAATATATTCTTTATGCACATCCATAAAATCTTCACAGGAAGTAATCAGGAAAGTGCATGCTATACATACTAATAAACTATATATTCTTTTCATGGTTTATATATTCCTTTTTAATTTATACTATTCAACCACTTCCCCATACAGATCCACCTCTGCCGGATGAGTAAAGGCAGAACCGCCCCAGGTACTCAATATCTTAAGACGGATATAACGTATCGGCTCCTGTGACAACTCAAAAGCAAATTCGTGTCCTTCTTCAGCAGCCGTAATGTCTTCATCCGTCACTGTTCCGCTCGGAGATCCGGAAGGTTTGACAATCAGGCAATCCATCACTTTTTCCCATTCACTCCAGTCACCGCTCTGAGAAGGTGTTCCCGTTCCTTTGAACACATACACCTCGAAATCCAACGGATTTCCCCAGTTATAATACGAATCGGAATATTTACGCTGGAACATCACGACACGGCTGGGTTTCGCTACACATCCCAGATCGATGGTAAATGCGGCAGGCATGGAATTGGATGCCGAATGGCCGAAAGTATCATGGTCGTCGTCGATGAGATAGCTGTCCATCCCCTCCCAGTTGGTAAAACTGGCGTCAGACCCTAGTTTCATAACGACCATTTTCTTTTTATTCAGCTTTTCTTCGAAAAGCGGTGTTATCTGACCTTCCGAAGGGAAAATAGTATCGGAAGCGTTGTCAAAGTTATCCCGCATGATCATCCCGAAATAACGAGGCTCGGCTTTATAGCCGCGCAAGCTATAACGGTTCGAATCAGCTTCCGAAGTCATAATACGCATAGTCTGCATTTGCCCCAGGGAATCCTGTGCAAGAAACTCCATCGTCAAGGGAGCTTTATCTTCATTCCGCCAGTTATATTGGGCGCCGCCAAAATCCTGTACGATCGATATTGTCTTGATGGCTTTGCTCAAAGAAGACTCCAATGGAGTAAAAGTCACTTCCACAGGATCCGACAATTCCTGAGCACGATTGATCACATAAATATTCGCTTTATTCGGGATGGTATCGTTATATCCTTCTATTTTGATCTTGTTCTCATAAAAAGAAGCGACTCTTTCCGTCTCTTTTCCATTCGTAAGTGTATAAACGGCTTTTACAGCCAGGATATCCTCCGAATTGGGAATGCGGTAAGAAACGACGGCACCACCGGCTATCGGTTCCACATTTACATCGGTCACCACTCCGGGTTTTCCCAGACTTCCGGTTATAGGTTCCAGTGTCTTTTCCGAACAAGAGCAAAGCAATAGAACCGAAGTCAGCATACTGAAATAATATTTCGTTTTCATAATTCTGTATTACATTATTAATTACCACCCCGGATTCTGTACCAATTGCGGATTATTCACAATATCAGATTCTGGTATCGGGGCAAAATAGTTTTTATAAGTAAATGATTGCGTATAGACCGTAGTCAAAGTATAATAATCCACAACCTCTTTGGCATTGACATTCCAACCCTGTATCAGACGGTTCTGCTCTTTCTGGGCTGCTTTCCAGCGGCGGCTGTCCCAATAATAAACACCTTCACAAGCCAGTTCGATCTTACGTTCACGCTGGATGATTTCACGCATCCCTGCTTTGGTCGACGGTTTACTAGCCTGGTTCGAATATTTCTGCCAGCTTTCTACCACTCCTTTCAAACCGGCACGTTCGCGTACCATATCTATATACTTATAAACTTCCGCATCGGGAGCATCTTTCGACTCATTCAAAGCTTCGGCACATAATAAGAGAAGGTCGGCAAAGCGCATATCCGGGAAAGCAAAGTTTTCCCAGCTGATATCATTGGCATTACGGAAACTGGAGTTGATCGAAACCAGCTTCTTCGGCCAATAACCTGTCGCATTATAATTACCCGGATTGGCTACCGATGAAAATTCACCGAACCGGTTTTTAGGATACAGACATTCTGCATCGTCATCCGGCACATTTTTATATGAGTTTCCATACCATTTACCACGGTCAAAACCTAATGTCGAATAAAAACGAGGTTCACGGTCAAAGTTCATAGCCGCAGTCTGTTCACCCTTCTGGATATAATATTTATGATCCTCGTCTCCGGTCCGTACATTGAAACGGTTCGAATAATCATAATTTTTATCTTCTTCGATAGGTACACCGTTCTTGGAATAGAACTGTTCGACCGTCGCCATCGAAACACTCATACGTGTCCCATAGCTCAGAGAGGTTGCCTGTTCCAGATAACAGATACACTGTCCCTGCAAACCGTCATTCAGCGGATAAGAAGAATTTCCCCATACTAACTCACAATTCCAGCGGTCACTTACAGAACCACGCAGAGTCTGCACCAACCGGGTTTCATCCGAAAGAGTTTTAGTAGCCACATAATCGGAAGTCTGGTATAGACGGATACCGGCACTTTCACAAATATTGACTGCTTCTTTACAAGCCTCCGCTGCTTTTTGCCAACGTGTCTCATCATACGTCTGATTAAAGAACGGTTCTCCGTTATGATTACGGAAACTGTTGTAATCCGTATTCCCGTTATACAACGGACTGGCCCAATAGGTCAAGACTTTTGCTTTCAGCATATATGCTGCCGGACGGGCAAAACGGCCTAATTCACTTGTCTGGTTTTCAATCACCAGAGGAAGCGGATCGCCTTCTATTACCTCATCCAGTAATTCCAGGATATAGGAAAAGCAATCATCGACTTTTTCACGATATACCCTGACACCTTGCGTCGATTCGTTCACCGGTATATTTTCGCGCAACGGACAGATCGGTCCGTAATAGGTCAGCAGGTAGAAATGCATATAGGCTTTGATCAGTTTCACTTCTGCAATCATACGCCTGATCTCGTACTGGTTCAGATCTTTTACACCGACAATTCCTTCCATAAAGGTATTACACTCACGAATACCTGCATACAAAGAACGGATCATGTCGCCTGTGCCGCCCCAATAATTGATCAAAGCACTGGTCGGACTATCGGTACCCAACCCGAATTTCATACCATTCTCTGTACTTCCTTCTTTATTGAAGATCATTTCCAGCGATCCGAATATTCCCGGATTTTCATTCCATCCGGCCGACTTAGGCATTCCCCAATAACAGGTAGCCAGATATTGTTCAGCTGTATACCGGTCTGAGAAAGCATTATCCAATGTCGGAACATTGTCCGGGACAACATCCAGATAGTTACAGGAGGCTATTGAAAAAGCAGTGCATATATATATTAAATATTGATATATCGATTTCATATTTTCCGTTTTATTAAATTAGAATCCTAAATTAAGTCCCACATTGATCACACGCTGAACAGGATAACCTAATCCGTTACCCGCCATTTCAGGATCCCATAGTTTGAATTTGCTCCAGCAAAGCAAGTTGGTTCCGCTCACATAAAAACGTAAGTTCTGAACCTTGAACTTCTTCACCAAATCTCTTGGCACGGTATAGCCGATTTCAACCGATTTCAACCGGAGGAAAGTAGCATCCTGCATAAACCAGGTACTTGTCTGATTGTTATTTTCAACCGTTTGATTAGCCAGACGGGGCCAGAAAGCATAAGGGTTCCTGTTATTTTCAGACCAATAGCTATTGGCTATCACGTCCAGTACAGCATTTTGTCCCAATAAATTATCCTGATCGTTATCTCCCGCATCTCCATCCAAGAACGGAGTGATCTTTTTGAGATCCAGCCAGAAAGACTGACGTCCCGATCCCTGGAAAAAGAAAGAAGCATCTACTCCTTTATAACCTACCGACAGACCGAAACCATAGTTGATCTCCGGCGTCGTCGGATAACCGATAGGCACTTTATCCAATTCCGAGATTTTGCCGTCACCGTTTACATCACGATATTTGATATCACCGGCCATATATTCACCGAATTGGGTGGGAGAATTCCTTACCTCCTCTTCATCCACAAACAGACGTTCTGCTATATATCCCCAGGTTTGGGTCAACGATTTTCCTACTTTCGACAACCAGGGAGTCTCGCTGTAATCCGGCTCTTCCCATTCTACCGCTTCGCTCGTTGCGTAGGTTAATGTTCCGCGTCCTGTGATCCATAAATCTTTATTGAAACTCTTCTCATAGTTGAGTTCCATATCCACACCTTTTCCTTTTGCCTTTCCCAAATTAGCCTTTACATCAGGAATGATACCCATTGTATTCGGAATGATACGGTTCAGCAAAATATTTTCCCGTCGTTCCGTAAAATATTCAATATTAGCCGAAAGTCCGAATACCGTACGCATCTCCGCTCCCACATTCAGCTTATAGGATTTTTCCCATCCGATTTCATCATTGGCATAGCGGTCTACAATAATTCCTCCCGGATTATAATTCAATTGAGTACCCCAATTCACTTTCCGTTTGTCGCTATTCAAAGTCACTTGCGACAGATAATAGAACCGGTCATTGCCATCCCCAATCTGATCCTGCCCTGTCAATCCATAAGACGCCTTGAATTTAAACTGATCGAATACACTCTTCAGAGGTTCGAAAAAGCTTTCTTTCGAGAGCATCCAGCCACCGGCTACAGAAGGGAAGAAACCCCAACGGTTATTTTTGGAGAAACGTTCCGAACCATTGTATCCAAAAACAAATTCACCGAAATAACGTCCGTCATAATTATAGGCTGCACGTCCGGCCAAACCGATATTACGACCTGGTAAAGATAATTGGAGGTTATCGGCTATACCGGTCTTTTTACTTTGCATCGTATAAACCAGCAAGCCATTTACTCCATGTTTATCAAAATTACGGGTGTATTCCGCTGCTCCTTCCAGGTAGAAGTTCGTATTTACATATCTGTTTCCCGGGTTATAATTAATCCACTCCGTACCGGTACTCGGATTCAAACGATTCAATTTATACGAACTATCCAACAGGTTATAAGATGATATGTTATAGAAGAAAGGATCATAAGCACGGTTTACCGAATATTCGGAATAGCGGTCTATATTAATCTTTGCACGGATAGCAAGTCCTTCGGTCAACATATCCAGCTTCTGCTTACCCTCGAACTGAACCAGCATCGTATTCTTACTGTAATCATTATATCCCTTCAAAGCCTGTGCATACGGGTTTACATAATTACCGGCACCATAGTTACCGAATAAGATATGCTTGGAATATGCGTACTGTTCATCCGGTTCATAATAAGGTTTGAACAAGACGGGATTGGCCATCATCACTTCCTTGTACATGAAAGAACCGCCGCCGATAGGTCCTGTATATTCATCGAACGTTCCGCTCATACGCAATACCAACTCCGTCGTTTTTGTCAGGTTGATATTGATATTCGAACGGATCGAATATTTCATCAGGCTGATATTGGAATTAAAATTATTTCTTTTATCGACTTTCATGTTACCATTGTCTTTCGACACATTGGCAGCCACATAATAACGGGCAACCGTTCCACCACCGCTAAGGCTCAGATTGGCACGCTGGTTGGAGATCACATCGTTGAACATGGTATCATACCAGTCCGTTGTCGGGAAGATATCAGGATATAATCCACGTTCGGTCATCGTTATTTTTTCTTCAGAATATAAAGCCAATCCCAGTGGGTCACGGGTTTTAATCGCTTCATTCTGCATCCGCATATAAGTAACAGGATTGGTCAGGCCGATTTTTTTGGTCGGAGATGAGAATGAGTTTTCCACACGGGCGTTAATGGTTACTTTTCCTTCTCTACCTTCTTTCGTTGTAACGGAGATTACGCCATTCGCTCCGCGTGCACCGTATAATGCCGTAGCCGTAGCATCTTTCATGATCGAAAAGCTGGCAATATCATCTGTATTCAAACGGGCCAGGTCATCCGTACTCAATTCAATACCGTCGATCAGGATAAGCGGATCTTTCTTAGCCTCAGCACCAAAAGTCGTAATACCACGGATAAAGAAACTGGCGTTATCCTGTCCCGGCTCACCACTTGTCTGATAAGAGATCAATCCGGCAACACGACCGGCAAAAGCCGTTGTCAGGTTACTGCTCGGGATTTTTAACTCCGTCGGTTTCACTGTCGTAATGGCGGATACCACACTTTCTTTTTTCTGTTTGGCAAAAGCAACGACCGTTACTTCTTCCAGCTCGTCCGCCTTCGATTCCAGTACGACATTCAGGATTTTCTGCCCGGTATACTTAATTTCCTTGGTTTCCATACCGATATACGAAACAACCAGGGTGCTGTTAAGAGGACAATCATCAAATTCAAAGTTACCATCCATATCGGCAATAACTCCTTTCGTACTGCCTTTTATCTGTACTGTCGCACCAGGTAAAGGCTCTCCCCCTGCATCAGAGATTTTCCCTTTGAACTTTGACGTTTGTTGAACATTTGATACCACAGGGGAGATTTCGGCTTTTAGTTCCCCGGATGGTACCCACGCAATTGTTAATAAAAATACCGGTAATATCCATCCATATGAATATATTCCCGGCTTTGTGCACTGAATTTTCTGAAACAGATGGCATTTATCGCCATGCATCTTTCGCAATCTAATCATCACACTTACCAATTTAAGGTTAATAAATAAATATAGGTCTAAGAATTGTATAATAAATAAATCATTTAACCACCGCAGTTCTATGAGAACTATGGCATACAAACAACTGGCTATGTATTAGACTAATAAGTAAAATCAAGGAGTTTATGGAAATACATAAACCCTGTTTATAAGAATGATGATAAATATTTATGGTTAACAAATGTTATATTATTGGCTTACATTTTGCTCTAACATTATTTTTTATATAATTTTGTTTTCATAATGTAATAGATTATTTAATATGAAATAGTTCTCATAGAACTAATATTCAGAAAAACGTCCTCTCCTCCCTTTAAAAATCCATTTCCATAAAAACGATATAAAAACAAAAAGAGACTATCTCATTTTTATTGAGACAGTCTCTTTTTGCTTAATTCTATTTTATACTATAATACAGGAACTTATAGTGCTATTATTTCCCGTTCTCTATTTCATCCAGGAAGCGGAAACATTCATAATAAAATTTCCGGTTATTATCGACACCTTTTATACCATGTCCCAACCCTTCGAATTCCACATAGCGGTGAGGGAGGTTCAGGTGTGTCAGTTTACGGTCCAGCAAACGCGAACCTTCGATATCCACACGGTTATCATGATTTCCATGCAACAACAGTAAAGGACCGGTCAGTTTCTCTGCATGATACAAAGGAGAACGGTCAATCAACCGGGCTGCATCCTTCACCGGATCTCCTGCCTCAAGAGCTGTCCAGTCAGGGATATTGGAATGCATATGTTGGTAAATAATATCACAGAAACCGGCTGTCTCAATTCCAAAACCGAATTTAAAAGAGGCTTTATTTCCATTTACTTCGCCGGGGAATGTGACCAGACGCATCGTGGCATACCCTCCGTGACTCATACCAAAGACTCCGATACGTTCTGCGGAAACATCCAGTTTTTTCGAGATATAATCCGCACAATAAATAATATCGATGATCTCGTTTCCACCCAGATCTTTATCATTCATAGCTGCAAAATCACGGCCGAAACCTGCACTACCGCGTGGAGAAGGACTAAGAACCGTAATACCTGCTGCATTGAAAATTTCATATTCCGTATTATATCTGTTCTCACCACCGTAGAAAGATTCGATCATAATCAGTTCCTTCCCTTTTGGAAGAGAATTCTTCGGCTTATAAAGATAAGCATGCAACATACGTGTTTTTCCGGTAGCCGGATCTACATCGAAAGTCGGGATAGAAAGACGTTCCACATCCGAGTGAACCAGTTTATCCTTCAGTGCCCCGGGTAAATCGAATACAACAGAGAGCTTCATTCCTTTTTTACCGACCTCCGCCTTCACGATCTGGAATACTACTGAAGTAGAATTTGCCAGCAGACTTACCTGATCGCCCTGGACCGCACCGATAGATAAAGACAGATCGGAGGATTGTTTGTATAACATCTTGCCGGTTTTGATATCCATCAACATCAATGATGTTTCTATCGGGTTACTTTGCAAGACGAACAAATATTTCTCATTCTTGATCGTTACAAAGCGGGCATCTTCTATATCAGATGTAAAATGAGTCACCTGTATCGCTTTCATCGTCCGGCGGTCAAAACGATACAGGTTCTTATATCCATCCTGATCGGAGAAGAAGAAACATTCATCACCGGATATCCATTTATCCATTACAGAGGTTCCTGCATAACTACCCGGTTTGGAAGGGTCGGTCAGAACTGTTGTCCGTTTGGTTTCCGTATCGATATAAATAATATTTGCATAGGTACGGTCGGCATCTTTCAAAGCCAGCAGCATCAAACCTTTTCCGTCCGGTTGCCAGCTTACATCGCCCCAGGTATAACGAAAATCCGGTTTATCCTGGCAGACCAATTCATCTGCACCGGTCTTCAGGTCGAGAATACGCAATTCATCCAGTCTTTTTTCATTCTGGGCAAGTCTCGCCACATAAGCGATCTTTGTTTTATCCGGGTTAAAATCCCAGGCATAAATATAAGGTACACTTGTCAGTTTTTCCGGTTTAGGGGAAAGAAGATTGCTCCGGTAGATATTGATGATCTCTTCGTTGTTCTCATCCCCGATCCAATAGACATTCCCGTCTTTCTCATTATAGACAGGTTGCCAGCAATTACGTTTAGAGAAGTCGAGATCGACAACGTCCGTTGCCTTCGACAAGTCGTTTTCCTTTGTTATATCCAACCACTGCAACTTATTCTGGTTGGAGGTTTTAAAAAAGAATAACTTCTGCCCGTCATCACTCAATGAAAACTGAGAATAAGGGAAGTCTTCAAAGAAAGGAGCAATGTCCACATTCCTCCCCTGAAATTTCAATACCAGGTCGGAGGCCTTCTGTTGAGCTGACGAGGCCATACAGACCATCGTCAGCATCAAAGCTACTATTAGTTTATTCATAATAAAAAAGTGTGTTTACTAATTTCTCCAATATTCATTCTGATCTTCAGCTGTCAGCTTCTTGTTATAAAACATTTCCGTATTCGGTATCGGCAACATGAAGCGCGGGCTGTTTGCCGGCAGTTCCTTCACGCCCGCCCATTGATCGGGACCGGTACGTTTCAACGGTTTGTGTAAACGTTTCATATCATTCAGAGCGAACCCTTCGCCGTATAATTCTTTTCTTCTTTCTTTCCAGATATCGTCTAAAGTCGCATCGGTCGGAGTGGCTCCGCGCATTTCCTGCAAAGTATTAAGCACTTTTTTGGCTTCTGCTGCATTACCGGCCTGCAACTCGGCTTCAGCCTTTATCAAATAGGCTTCTCCGATACGGCAAAAAGGATATTCGGCATCTCCGATATTTGCACGGTGTCCGAATTTACTGATAAAATAGCCATCCTCTTCATAAACATATCCCGGGAATAATTTTCGGCTGTCGGTATCTTCAAACATATCACGGAAAGAAGCACTGGCACGTACCGTACTATATCCTTTCAACATATTGGTCGCCTTACTTTCTACATCTTTCGGATCTATTTTCGCTCCATATTCATATCCCTGGAAATCCGTACAGTACCAATAGAAAGATGGAATGGAAGCATACAGGTTACAAGTGTTAGATGTAAAATTGAAAAACCATAACCATTCTTTATTATGATCTTTAAAACCGGCACGATATTCCGTTTGCGACATCAGATTTTCACCGGTATAAGAACCGGCAGCAAGGGTTGCATATTTTTCAGCATTCGTATAGTCACCCATATTCAGATAAGTGCGGGCCAACAACAAAGCGACACCTTTCTGATTTACATACTGGGCATCCGTTCCCGTACAATGTTCGTATGCATATGTCAAGTCCGACAGGATTTGTTGATAGGCTTCTTTTACCGTTGTACGCGGTACGTTTTGTGTTTCATCACTGGAACCCGGTTCGAGACGTAACAGGATTCCCTTCGAATCCGGTTGATCCGTATAGGCACGGGCAAACAACTGGGTCAACACCAAAAAGTTATAAGCACGTAATCCGTAGGCCTGAGCAATCATATCCTCTTTCTCCGTACCTTCAGGTTTTAATGTTTCCGCACTGGCGATAATCGTATTGGCCTGATCGATCGATTTATAAGCAAAGCGCCAGATATAAGCGCAATAGCCGGTCCACCAGGGATCATCTACCGGTGTTTGTGCATATTGATAAGAGAAAACAAGCCAGTTATAGGTAGAAAAACCATAAGCGCCGCTGGTCATTGTCAAATCCTCTCCCATCAGGTCAGAGGTTACCGTAGCCAACGTATGATACCGATAATCTCCCAGTTGGGCATAAGCCCCCATTAATGCGGTCTTTGCTGCGGCTACGTCTGTCATGATCGCGTCATCCGATACGGAAGTGGAAGGCTCCTGATCCAACATATCATTTGAACAGGAATAGAATAACGGGAAAGCTATACCGAGCAATATATATTTTATTTTCATATTCGATTCTTTTTAATTATTCATTTATAATTAGAAATTCAGATTAAAGCCCATCGTAAATGTTCTGGGAACAGGAATGGCCGTTAATGCATTATATCCGCCGACTCCGAAAATATCGATATCGGAATATCCTTTCCAATCATCTTTGAACCAGGTGAAGAGATTATCCGCGCTAACGAAAACCCTTGCGCCTCTCAATACATTCGATACGGTTCCCAGGTTGGAAGGCAATGTATAAGACAATGTGATATTCTTCAGTTTAATGTTTGTCGCATCATACAGATAACGGGTAGAAACACCGTCAGAAGAATTTGTATTGTTGTTGACATATTTCGGCACATTCGTAATGGTATTGGTCGGTGTCCAAGCCGATAACTCATCTTTATGCATCTGCGCACCTGCCTGATTTCCATCATGCATGATTTGTGAATACAGTGCATCGTAAACCATACCGCCCCAGCTATAAGCGAACAACAAAGACAAATCGAAACCTTTATAAGAAAGATTCGTATTCAAACCTCCATAAAAATTAGGAGTGGCACGTCCTTGTTTTTCATAAGTGGCCTGACTGTACACATTGGTTGTACCACGGTTGCCGTTTGCATCGACTTTCACCCATAACGGATCGCCATTAGCCGGATCGACGCCCACCCATGTCGGCATATAGAATTCATACTGGCTATATCCTTTCGACCAGATTTTCTTCGTGTCTGAAATAATCTGATCGTCTCCCACCAGGTCTTTAATCTCATCACGTATAGAAGACAGGTTCAGGTCAACGCTCCATTTGACAGGCGTATCTCTGAAAATATAAGCACCCAAAGTTAGTTCCACACCATAATTGGAAACCTTCGCCATATTCATCATGATCGATTCGAAACCGTTTGAAGCAGCAAGCGGATATTTATAAAGCAAATCCTTTGAACTCTTGTGGAAATATTCGAACGATCCGTAAAAACGGTTCATAAAACGGAAATCGACACCCATATTGAACATTGCCTGCTTTTCCCATCTCAGATGCGGGTTGGCTAACTGGGTATGTCCTGTACCGGAAGAAGTTCCGTAAATATAATCGGCACCCGTATCCCATAAGCCTAAAGACTGGTAACGTTCCAATCCCTGATTATTACCGGAAGTACCATAACTTAAACGCAACTTCAACTGATCCAGCCAGGTGAGATCTTTCATAAAGTTCTCCTGTTCTATTCTCCAGGAAGCACCGGCACTCCAGAATGTTCCCCATTTATTATCCTGTCCGAAGACGGAAGAACCGTCACTACGCAAACTGACGGAGAAATTATATCGGTCATTATAAGTATATTCGATACGTCCCAGATAAGAGATCAACGTCTCTTTAGTCGTTTTGGATTGCGGGCTCAAAGCAGAAGCTCCGGAACTCAATTCATGCATACCGTTCAAAGGGAAGGAGGTAACACCTGCCTCTACTCTCTCATAATCACTTTGCCAATACTCGAAACCGACCATCGCATTCAAATTATGAACTTTTGCAAACTGAATCGAATAATTCAAGGTATTGGTCGATGTGTACATCACATCCGTCGTATTATAACGGTCTGCACGTCCGTTATAGGCAGGTCCGTTACCATGTTCTTTATTCCAGTATTTAGCTTCTGAATAATGGATATAGTCAGGAGAAAACACAGTCTTGAAATTCAGTCCTTTGTATAATTGAAAATCCAAAAATGCCGAAGCCAGGAAACGATAGTTCTTACTCCTGTTCATATCCATCTGCGGAATAGCTATCGGGTTAAAGTCCAGAGAGGTCGGATTAGTAAAATTATACTGTTTATTACCGGAAGCATCCAGGATCGGATTTCCATCGCGGTCGGTCAGATAAACCGGTACCCCGTTAGGGAAAAGCAATGCATTATAAAGCGGGCTTGCTCCTGCACCGCCGCCTACTTCCATATTCTGGACAGAATGAGAGAAGGTTACGTTCATACCGGCTTTCAACCAGGATGTCACCTGTGAAGATATATTTCCTTTACCGGAATATCTTTTATATGAAGCAGAAGGAGTCACACCGTCCTGATCGTAATAACCAGCAGAAAAGAAATAGTTGCTTTTATCGTTTCCACCTGTTACGTTCACATTATAATCCTGTGTCAGTGCAGTCTTGAAAATCTCGTCCTGCCAGTCAGTATCCACGATAATACGGGCACCGCTAACCAGATTCCCGTTTGCATCGATCGGCTGATCTACATTATATGGATTGAATGTGATCGCTCCCTGTGCAAACGTATTGGCCGACGAAGCAGCATCTGCCGCACTCATTCCGGCAGCCAGTTTCTGATCATAATGGGATTGCCATTTGGTACGATAAAATTCAGCCGAACTCATCATATCATAGGCCTTCGGCACGGATGAAAAGCCGAATTGCGCATTGAATGAAACAGAAGCTTTACCTGACTTTCCATTCTTTGTCGTGATCAGGACAACACCGTTAGCAGCACGCGAACCATACAAGGAAGCTGCCGCTGCATCTTTCAATACGGTGATCGATTCGATATCCTGTGAGTTCAACGTAGCAAGTATACTGGATGAGTTATCGTTGTCATCCGCCAGCTTGCTATATTTCGTATTGGCAGAAATAGGTACACCGTCCACTACGTACAAAGGTTCGTTCGACGCATTCAGAGAACCGGAACCACGGATACGGAAAGAAGATGTCGATCCCGGCTGACCGGAAGAAGACATTACCTGCAAACCGGCCACCTGTCCCTGCAAAGATTTATCGAAAGAGGCACTGGGTGTCTGCAGTTTCGTGTTATCGATACTGGCTGCCGAACCGGTAAAAGCCGATTTCTTGCTGGTACCATAAGCTACTACTACTATTTCATCCAGATTCTGTGTATCTTCACTCAGGATAATATTCAATGATGTTTTACTTCCGACGGCTACTTCCTGCGGGATATAACCGATATAACTTACCTGCAACACGGCATTTTTAGGAACTTCCAGTTCAAAATCACCGTCGACTCCCGTGATCATACCGATAGTCGTGCCTTTCACGACAACATTCGCACCTATTACAGGTTCCCCCGAAGCATCCTTCACGATACCACTGATCTTTCTTGCCTGTTGTTTGACATCGGCAACCTGCGCTATTCTCTTACTGGAAGAAGAATACAAAACCACTATATGATCATCTATCCTATATGCAATACCTGTCCCTTTAAAAACCATATCAAGTATTGTCCCGATCTCTTCCTGTTCGGCCTTTACCGAAATATTATTCACTTTCATACCTTCCAGGGCGAGGTCATAAGCAAAAACAATGTCGGTTTGCTTTTTCAATGATTCAACAACATTCTTTAGTGTTGCATTCGTCAATGAAAGCTCTACGCTGAATTTCTGATTCAGATTTGCAGCAGCAAAAGTTGTCTGCACAGGAGCGATCATTAAACAACACAAAGAGACCCCAACACACCAATGCATTACAGAAGATCGACTAATAGCTCTCTTTTTCATACTTTACCATTTTAAAAATTAACATAACACACATAACTCTTTCCACGATAATCCCATTCACAGAATGAAACTTTTAAGCACCGGAAAAGCAATTAACTAAATACAATCACACTTATAAATATCAATTCGTTCCTTTTCCTTATATATTAATTACAACTAATGAAATAAAACTACCTAGCCAAAAATGTATTTTTTTGATTTATTTTTTAAATAATGCAATACAAGAGGGTGAGAAGAGGGTAAAAAGAGGCTACAAAGACTTAACGAATAGTATCCACGGGTATCCCCGTCATATAGGAAAGACGGCGAAGTGCATCGGAAGCACCTTTATGTTTTCTGAAAGAGAAGTTATAACGATTGTCTTTTATCGCTGTGGTATCCATTTTTATATTAACACCGTACAGGCTTTCTATGCTCTCGATTATAGAGGATACTTTAACGCCCGACATGGTTATCAAATCAAAGCACCAGGAGATATATTCATCCACATTGACATGGCGGACTTCGATTCTATCTGTTTCCTCCGAACAGACTGCTTGTTGACCCGGTTTCAAAGTTACCAGTTTTTTCCCGTCGGCACGGAGCAGTTGTACAGAACCGGATTGTAACGTGGTTTTACTTATTGCCCCGTCAGGTGAAGTCGTTATACAAAAAGATGTTCCGACAACCTTTACCATCATTGCTTTGGTTTTCACGACAAACGGATGCAAAGTATCTTTTACGACCTCAAAAAAGGCCTCTCCCTGCAATTCCACCAGACGTTGATCGCCTGTAAATTCCGAAGGACAGGTTAAACAGGAGTGGGTGTTTAACCAGACCAACGTCCCATCCGGCAGGAAAACCTTTCTCACGGAATCCGGAGACTGGTTGACATAGACAATATCGGTATCCGGAGTGACTTTCGGCACCTTATATAATATCGAGATCGAGATGAAACCCAACAGGATAATAGCGGCAGCGACCGCCCAGCGTTTCCATAAATGATTAACCGTTTTTTTATTTATCGGAACGAAACGGTCTATCCGTTCATTAACGACAGATAATGAATCTTTCAATTGGTCCGAAGTTCTATTACCCGGGGAGATACTATGTTTTGCATGCCAAATAGCTTTGAGATCGAAAAAAACAGCCTTATTCTCAGGAGAAGTTTTCAGCCAATCCAACAATTGTAGCTTTTCTTCTTCTGTGGCAGTTCCCGAAAGATATCTGTAAACTATAGTTTCATCCATCATGTTATACCGTCTATATATATTATACAACGATGAAGCTCAAAATACCTATTCAAAATAGATTTTTTCCACCATTCGACAAAAATAAAAACAGGAGAGTCAGTCCTTCCTTATATCCTCCCAGCTTATCCCTCAATTGCTTTAAAGCCGAATAGATATGATTATCAACCGTACTTAAAGAAATCCCCAGCTTACGGCTTATCTCCTTACTGGGCATATCCTGCAAATAACTCAACACAAAGACTTCGCGGCAACGGACAGGCAGGCTTTCGATCGCTGCCTGCAGATCGGCCCTCAAATCCTCATTGTAAAGCCGTCGAATGATGTCGCAAGAGTCCGGATCATAATAATCATAACCCATCTCCTCTATCTCTTTTTCGCAGGAAGAGTAATAATCATTCGCATGCTTCCTCTTCTTTAATATATTCAACGCGGAATTATATACGGAACGGAGCAAATATCCCCGGATGGAAAGTGTATCGTCCAATCCTTCCCTATGCAACCAAAGATTCAAAAAAACATCCTGCACAACATCTTCCGCATCATCGGCATCCAGCATCAGGTCGGCATAAAAGCGCACAGAAAGATAATGCAATTCATATATTTCATTAAATGCAGCACGATCTCCTCTCTTTAACCTTTCTACCAATGATACAACATTTGCCATTGAGTCACACCTGTTTTGACTACAAATATATTCTTTTCTAAAAGATACACAAAATCAAAAACAGAGTGAGATACTTTTATCATCATCTCTTGCGTGCTGCCGCTGCCGCTTCCTTGGCTTTCCGGGCCTCACGGCGGGCTTTCTCTTTTGCTTTCAGTGTTTCCTTATATGCTTTTTCTTTCTGCTTACGTTCTTTTTCCTTTTGTTTAAGCGTCTCTTTATACTCACGTTCTTTCTGTTTACGCAGTTCTTCGCGAGCTTTCATCTTTGCTTTACGGTCGGCCTCTGCCTGTTTCAGTTTATCCTTACGTTCCTGTTCGAGCTGTTTTTCACGATCGGCTTTCGCTTTCAGAAGAGCTTTTTCTTCTTCTTCCTGTTTCTTCAACAGTTCGGCACGTTCTTTCGCTTTCTGCTCCTGCAATTCTTTTTCGGCTTTCTGCTGTGCTTCGAATTCCTTGCGGGCTTCTTCCTTACGGGCAGCCTCTTCCTCGGCTTCACGTTTGCGGATAGCTTCTATCTCTTTCAATGTAAGTTCTTTTCGTTCTTCCGGAGCCTGAACAGCAGGGACAGTATCCTGAGAAGCGGATATTATCGTCGTATCAGGAACCGAAGGTTGTACGGAAACCGTATCTGCCGGAGCTTTAATTTCCGGAACAGGAACGCTGACTACCGTATCCGGAACGGCGGTTTCCGGAATAGAATCTTTTGCAGCAGGTTGTTCTGCGGCCTTTTCTGTTTCTTCTACCGGCGTTTCTTTCTTACGTACCGATTTAATCTCTTTCGACGGGGCTTCACCTTCCGGTTGTTCTATTGCTTCCGGTTGCTCTTCATCCGGAGATTCCATACCGGTTTCAGTAGCTTCGGCCTCTGCTTCCTTTTGCTTTTCTTCTTCTACCAGCATACGATTCTTCCAGCGTGTAGCCAGTTCCGGTGCTTTCTCTCCGAAGTTTTCTTCAAAGAAGCTGATATATTCTTCCAAGGTCTTCCCACGCATCAACGTTTCGTAGTTATCTTCAGAGATCGGAAGGATAGCCACATTCTTATCCAAAGCCTGGGCATAACCATCTTTACCGTAAATCATCTTATAATATTGCAGGATCTCTTCAATACCGGTGAATCCGCTAATATTCAACATAGACATCGGACCTGCTTCTTCAAAGGCGAGATCGAACTCCTTCACCATAAAGTTGGCAAAGTTATAGGCAGCCACAGCAAACAACAGCTGGTTCTTATCCACACTTCCGGCCGGATACATCAGAATCATACGGTACGGAGTATTTGCTTCGGCAGTAAATGTACGGGCCGAGTCTGCGGCAGACAACGATCCGTCTTCACCCAGGCCGAACCGCAGGTTCCAGGTCATACCTGTTATACTGCCCTGCATCAAAGTACGGCCACGAAGGATTCCTTTCAGCATTTCACCTGCCAGCTCCGTCACATCGGCAGTAGGATATTTCTCTACCAACGCCTTCAGTGCAGCCTTGAAACCTTCGGCATCACCAGCCTGCACGTAAGTCAACGCATCCAGTAACATGAACTTAGGCATCAGGGTTGCCAGCGGATATTTAGCACTGACATTACGGAAATTCCGGCGTACACTAACGGTGTCGCTCGCCAGATAACTATTATAAGTCGCCTGATAAATAGAATCCTGGACGGAATCCATCATACGTATATTATATTCATAATTCGGATCGGAAATGGCAATCGTATAATCTTCATTCGGGAAGGCATTGATCATTTTTGTCTTATACTCGGTAGCCAAAGCCGTATTACCTGTACGAAGAGCCATCAGATAAACCTGATAATAACTTTCCAGACGATGCGAATTATCCGGGAAACGGCGTTCCAACTCTTCAAATGCTTCGATCGACAAAGGCAGATCTTCCAGTTTATCTTTATAGATCATAGCCATGTTATATAAACCGTCTTCGATAATTATATTCGAAGCATCCACTTCTTCCTGGGTAAAAGGCAATTGCTGCAAATAATACTCGCGTGATTTCGGGTCATCGGAAGCGACTTCCGGCAAACCGGCTTCCAGAGAATCGGCAGGCAAAGGTTGTCCGTCCGGTCCGACAACACCGGCTTCACCTTCGGCCATTTCCGTCTCATCCAAAGGCTCTTCGTCAAACGTCGACATTTCTTTTTTACGTCGCCGCCAGTTATCTTCCAGCGTACGGCGTCCCCATTTACGTTGGAACTGAGCCTTCCCCTGCGATACCGTCGACGGATTATAGAAATAGAAAGCTGCACCGCCCGATGAAGTCGGAAGAACAATTCCTCCTGTTTCCGTACCCGGGCGGTTTATACCGGTTCCTTTGGCCGCCTGATCAGCCAGGTAAGCCTCCTTTTCTGCTAAAGCCTTCGCTTCTTCTTCCTCCTTTTTAACCTGCTCGATAATTTTATCGATGGCCGCCAACCGTTCTGTTTCCGGCATCTTTGCCAATGTCTGCAAACTATCCTGCAGATGAACGGCTTCTACATGTACAACCAATTCGTCAAGAACTGCAGACAGTTTCGAAACACGTTTAAAGTCTTTATATTCTTTCTGGATACCCGACAAAGCCCCGCTGAAACAAGGCTGGGCCTTTATATAATCGCGCATGGTAAAATAAAGATCCCCCAGTTTGATCTGGCAAATCGCTTTTTCCAATCCGTTCTGAGTACTTTTCTCAACGCCCAGTTCATAATTCTTTATCGCATTCGCCGTATCTTCCCTGTTCAGATAGACATTTCCCAACGCGTAATACACCTGGTCCAGATAGTCTTTATTCTTATCGCTCTTCGCCATCCGGTGAAGCATCTTGACTACCTTCTGATAGTTAGCGCCTGAAAAGACTTCCGTCTGACGGATACGGGCGGCAAATTCCAGTTCGTAAGGAGGGCTGGCCTTAACTACTTCGTTAAACATTTTATAAGCCAGTCCGTCCTGATCCTGCGCAGCATAAATTTGCCCTAACAGATATTTCATGCGGGTGCGCTGGAGCTTATTCTTTTCTGCTTTGATGGCTGTCTTAAAATAGGGGACGGCCTCGTCGTACTGTTTACTTTTTACCAGATAATCGGCATAAACTGCGGCATACTGATTCAGATTTTTCCGGGGAATCCCGTTGGTATTCAATTTCCCTAAAATATCTTCGGACTCATAGAACCAGTCCATCTCCGAATAACAGCGAGCCTGCCACAAACGGGCTTCGGCTACTACTTCTTCGTCTTGTGCATAATGCCGGGCAATATAGGAGAAGGTTGCAGATGCCTGCAGGAAGTCGGCATTATAGAATTGCCCCTGTCCGATCAGCAACCAGCATTTCTTCAGGAAAGGATTGTATTCTTCTTTTTCCTGGAAAGCGCGTTGTTTGGGATCGTTACGCCAACCCGGTTTTTTGGCCGGTTTCGCTTTGATCGAGTGGAGTTTGATGGCTTTATTGCCTTTCTCGATAGCACGGTCGAAAGGGCCGCCGGTCTCTTTCTTGTCTTTCGGTTGCGCACTGATCGGATACATGTGGATCATTTCAGAATAGCTTTCCTTATATCCGGTCTGCATGGAGTTCAAGGCTTCATCAAAAGAAGTCTTTCCGTTAAAATAGATGTTGTAACGGGATGTAAAAGAATGGTAGAACCGGCTTGCCTTGGTGTTTTTCTTCGTACTGCACGACCAAAGCAAGAGTACCACGAACAATGAAATTATATAGTAAAAACCTTTCTTCACGTATAATGTGCGCTCTTTATCATATAATAAACTGGAAAGAGACTGTTTTATTGCCTTTTCATAAAGAATAATACAGCTTTAAGGATCAAAAAGATCAATACCAGCACCAGAATTATAAAAGCCCCCGAAGGCACGTTCAGGAAATAAGAAAGGACCAAACCGGTCACACAGCTCAGGAAGCCAAGACCGATACTTCCCCAGATGATCTTTTTAAAGTCGGAGGTAAACAGATTAACCGTTATTTGCGGTAAGGTCAGCAAGCTCATTAATAACATAATACCGACCAGGCGGATAGAGAGTACGATGGTCAGTGCAATGAAGAACATCATCATATACTCGATCCATTTGACATGGATATGCTGCGTCTTGGCAAAGTCACTATCGAAAGCGACATAAACAATTTCACGCAGGTAAAGGGAAAAGACCGCGATCAGAACAACAGCTAATGCAGCCACCCAGATGATGTCGGTCATAGAGATCGTCAGAATATTACCGAACAAATAAGCAGAGAGGTTCGGCGAATAGCCGGGGGTAAGGAAAATAAAAATAACCCCCAACGCCATACCTAACGCCCAGACACCGGCAATTGCCGAGTCTTCCCGAACGTTCTGCGTCTTGCTCGCCCACTCCACCCCGAAAGCGGACAGGACAGAAAAGAGCATCGCCATCAGGATGGGATTTGTCCCCAGGTAAAAACCAAGTCCCAGACCACCGAAAGAGGCATGTGTTATACCGCCGCTAATAAATACCAGCCGACGTGCGACAACGTATGTCCCAACAATACCGCAGGTGATGGCAGTTAGCAAGCTGCCCAGCAAGGCATGTTGAAAAAAAGTATATTGTAATAGATCCATATTCATTCCGTATGATGGTTCGTCTTATTTGTGCAATCTTTTCTTTATATCCAGTACGAGGTGCAGAAAGTTTCACCAGGAAGAAACAACTGTTTCACCATATAGAAACAAGTGTTTCATTAGGGAGAAACAATATTTATGTCGAACACTTGTCGACGCTTTCTACCGTTTAATGTATTCTTCTCTCACCGACAATAAGGAATGCTTCATCCTTCAGTGCATCCGGCAGGTTCACGCCACGAAGCTGCAGGCTACGGAGCCATCCGGCCACCTCTTCCGACTGCAGGGTATAAAGCACCTCGCGGAACTCATCGACGGCATCCTCTTCATACTCATCTCCCTCCAGTCCCCGGAAACGATCCAGTTCCTCGTCATCGTAATATTCGATCTTTTTGCTGACGGCAGCCAACAGACTGTCACGCTCACAGGTCTCATGCTGGCCGCAACATTCTTCGGGAATTTCACGTGCTTCAGGTATCTCGCTGATCTCCCCGCGTTCCAGCATCTGCTGTAATTTTTTATTCCTGAAATAACCGGCTATGGCTGCAATAACGCCCAGCACGATAACACCAATGATAATATACCACATATTAGTTGACAGTTGACAGCTGACAGTTGATAATTACAAATGCCTGGACTGTCTGTTATATTATTAAATTTCAGTTATATCAAACCCTGCCTGCTTTAAGTCTTCCCAATAAGCAGGATAACTCTTCGTCACCACTTCCGGCTCGGCTATTTTTAATCCCTGCGGCAAAATCAATGCAGCCGGGGCAAATGCCATTGCCATACGGTGGTCTTCATAGGTCGCAATAACCGGGTCCGTTTCCGGTTCGCACCGTTCCCCGTTCCACTCCAGGATACTGTCATTACTATCAGTTAGTAGATAACCCAGTTTGCGAAGTTCTATTTTCAGTGCTTCGATACGGTCGGTTTCTTTTATCTTCAGACTCTGAAGTCCGGTGAAACGGAAGGGGATATTTAGTAACACGCAACAGACAACAAAGGTTTGAGCCAAATCCGGTTCATTGACGAAATTATAAAGTAGCTTCTTTGTCACATTACCGGTATGTTTCAACCGGACACCCCGATCTGTGAAGACCGTTCCGACACCCAGTTGGGAAAACAGTTTCGCACCGGCGGCATCGCCCTGCAAGCTGTTTTTGAAAAGACCGAGTAGTTCTATTTCGGCATTTTTCGACAAAGCCATAATGGAATACCAGTAAGAGGCAGCACTCCAATCCGACTCCACGGTAAAACGGATCGGTTTATATTCCTGAGGAAGTATCCTGATAGCCTGTCCGTTCCAGGTTGCTTTCACCCCGAACTGTTCCATCAATTGTAACGTCAGATCGATATAAGGGCGGGAGATGATATTTCCTTCCAGATTTAATGTCAATCCATTCTCCATCAGAGGTGCAACCATCAACAGAGCCGAAATATACTGCGAACTGACGCCTCCAGCCAACGATATCTCACCTCCCTGCAAAGCACTTCCGAAAATACGTAAAGGTGGATAACCTTCCTTCTCGATATATTCAATGCGGGCACCTAATGAGTTGAGTGCATCGACCAGCAGTTTGATCGGGCGGTTTTTCATCCGCTCCGTTCCTGTGATCGTCCATTCACCCACTATTTTAGAAAGGAAAGCTGTAAGGAAGCGCATGGCGGTCCCGGCAGCCTTTATATCGAAATCACAACTATCGGAGTTCAGCGCCCTGACCATCACCTCCGTATCATCACAGTCGGAAAGGTTCTGTATATCATAAGGACTATAACTCAGGGCATTCAATATCAATGCACGGTTACTGATGCTTTTGGAAGCAGGAAGTTGTACGGAAGCCCGGATAGCTCCTTCCGGGCTTTTTATGAGATATTTCATTGCTTTTATTTGTTCATTTTAAACTGATGACAAAAGTACGGAAAAATCCGAAGCCAAGACAGATACCACAAACAAAAAGAAAGTGTCACAAGCTCCTCTTCTGTCCTGACGAACAAAACAGTTGCTTTGCAACACTCTCTCCATACATTCAAAAAACGATCATTCGATAACAGGGCGATCGTCTTCACCCCAGAATCGTTTCTTCTACGCCATTTAGCATCTACTGATTTCTTTTATTACAGAAGTATACTTTTGGGGGCTTGGAATATTGTTTTAAAACGAGAAAAACAATAGAACCATTATTTAAAACTTACTTTTTTAATAAAATCTCCTCTGGTTCACCTTTTGTAATAAAACGTACTACCACCTCCGGAGCGTCATCACTGGTTTGTTCACACGAAAATGAAATTGCAGACGAGCCTGAAGATACCAATGCTTTACCATCCGGCTTTATTTCACTGACAACATTATAGTTTTTATCCGTAACAATAGCCTTTCCATCAAAAGAATACAGTAAATATTGACTACAAGAAATCTCACAAGGGAATTTTATTATGCCATTCGACGTAGTAAACGATGGATTTTTAATCGTTCCGTCACCTTCCACTTTCAAACGAATAGCATAAGTGTCTTGATAGGGTGTTTCCAATGCCCAGTCAGCACCTCCTGGTTGTCCTGGTTGCATTTCAGCTAAATTACAACGATAATGTTTTGATATACAGAGAGGATAAAGATTATATTTTCTTTCATCTACTTGCACCAAATGCCATTCTGTTTTAGGATCTCTCAAACGTTCTTTTTGCTTTTCATCAAAAGCATGAGCTTCTCTCAATATATCCCAATTTCGAATCGCACCCAACAACTGATCAATCTGCCCATGTCGACGCAATGTACTCGTATTTATTGTCATCGCATAACCGGCATCAAAACCTGCCGACTCAGATAATGCCCATTCCAGATCTTCTAACGAAGAACATTCAAAATTTTTGTCTGCCAAACGAATCAAAAACCACCCCAACATACGAGGGAAAAGATTTCGTCTAAAAAAATCCTGATTTTTGATCCGATGTTCTACTTGCCCTGCACGCATAGCCTCTCCCCAAGGCTCTCCCCAATTCATCCGAGTGTGTATATGCCATAAATAATGCTCCAAACGACTAGCATCATTTAGTACGTTATGATTTAGCTGATTATAGAATCTTGTTACAAATTTGGCTGTAGCATACGTGTCATGTCCAGTATATGAACAACCTTCAAGACCATCAAATGATATCTGCCGAAGACCCGTTTTATTAAACATGTCAGCTAGCCGGTCGGCAAATTTATCCTGTAAAGATAAATCCGGGAACAGTGTCTTATAAGGATAATCCCACAACTTATACACAATATCTTTTTGCGAATGTTCTGAAACTGTTGTTCCAAATGCTCCACGTACACAATTCTTTAATAGTAGGTTTCCATTACTTTCTTCTACACTACCGTAAGTAATCAATTCTTTACCTATTTGCAAAGTATTCAAAGTCAGTGGAACTGAAAATAAATCCGACTTTTTTATTAGAATATCAGTTTGTTCTTTATCCAAATCCGAAACAAGAGTCAACTTACCCTGTTTCAATAGATGATCAGAAGGGACAGGAGTGACATACGCATCATTCGTTGTCATGAAATTTGTCAATGTATGTACTCCCATAGCTATTCCACGAGCATTCGCTTGATCTACCATCTTTTTTACTCCTTCATCTCCGTTTTTTGTGAAATGAGTCCCCCAATTGAAATGTCCCCAATCTTGAAAAGGATCTGAATGATAAATATATTTAAAGCCGGCTATCTCTGCCTTATCTAAAATAAAATCAATATCCTCTTCCGAGAAATTTGAAATAAGATACGATTGCATAGCAGCTTGTGCCATTTTCCCCCATTCCCCGTCAAACATAGGATGTGGCAACCCCTGTTCTACTTCTATTTCACCTATTCTTGATAAAGCATCAGCCCTTTTAGAACCAAAAAAGGCAATTTTAGCACCTTTTATCACCTTGTCATCATTATCAACAGGAAGAGTCAATGATTTTTCCACCTGATTAACTACCCTATACTCCTCTTTATCCCGTCGACAACAAGAAAATTGGAAAATTGTCCCATCGGAATTATCTGCTGCAGCCATCCTATAGTCCGAAACTCCTCCCACAGACAACTCCGCTTGTTTACCCTCATATTTATAATTCTCTTTGACTGCTTTTGCATACTCCAAAGGAATACCTGCATTTGTTTTAATATTTAACGCCTGTATACCAAAAGCGACATCTTCACCTTGAGCTACACCTATAACATCTCCCACTACATCATGAATTGTTACTTTTAACGGTCCGAAAAGCAATGCTTCATATTTTTGAGGCACATCTACAACCTCCAAAGTAATACAAACATCACTTTCCTTACTTCTTAATGTTATAGATTCTCCATCCTTCATTTTAACCTTTACAAATTCTCCTTTAGTATTTATTGTTTCAGGTACAATCAACTGATTATCTACACATGCCGTAACAAGTGGATATTTCCCCTTATGCAAAATTTCCTTTCCCTCTACGAGAACAGATGTAAAATACCCCTCGCCATCAATTGAAATTTGAGTTGATCGTGTTTTCCAATCAATCTGTCGAGCATCAACCTGTTGGACTAATACCAACACTAAAAATAAGATAATCTTATTCAAACAAACAATATGTTTCATATTCTCACTAAGTTTATTCAACCGTCATAAAACGGAAATTATACTCACTAAATGACCAAACCTTAGCCCCTTCGGGAATCACTGCTTTACCCGTTTTATTACCATCCGGATCGACATTTACCGTCAATGCAATACGAGAGAAATCCCCCTTTTCATAATCAAACGTCTTCCCGTCATCATCATACAATTGATAAGAGGATGTGGTTTGACCGTAATGGCGTACTTCCAACGGTAGTTTTTCGTCTTTTACCTTAATTACGGCAGGCCACAAAGGAATAATTCCCCCTTCTTTCACATACACAGAGATTTTGGATAATCCGGGAGAAACAGTAATCACTTCTCCATCTCCTACAAACTTTCCTGTATAAAAATCATACCACTTGCCTTGCGGTAATATTACCTTACGTTCCTTTTCACCAGCAAACAATGGAGCAACCAGCAAACTCGGTCCCACCATAAACTGGTCTTTTACCTCTTTCTTCACAGCCATTACATATGGGTTATCCGTTGCATCCAATACTCCTTTCTCCATTCGGGCATCCACTTGATAACCTTCTTCCAAGTTCATGGCACGAACCGGGGGAATTCCTTCAAAGGCATAATCTGCAAAGGAAGTATAGAGATAGGGGATTAATTGCATACGTAATTGGGTAATTTCCCGTATTTCTTTTTCTACCTCCGGGAAGCTCCAAGGCTTTGTTCCATCCGCCCAAGCATCCAATTGAGCTACTGGAGAAAAACAGACTGTCTGCATTCGTCTCAACCACTCTTCGCCTGTTGCAGAAGACCGTACCTCTGGAGTCCAAAGGACACCGATAAAAGAACTGTTTATTAATGCCGTTATAAAATCACGATGTTCATAATAATCATTATAAATGACATAAGGATACGAACTGGTTCCTGCGTTTCCGGCGCGAACCAATCCATACGTTCGTGTATTGCGCTTACGATACATATCCGTCGTAATACTCTGCATCATCGCCCCATATATCTGACGCATCTGTTCTGCCGGTATTCCCGAAGGGAAAGAGGCCACATCCGGCCAAAGCCAAGAGTCGAAACCATCGTTTTCATCCATCTTATATCCACTGATTCCTTTATCCAACTGATGCTTCTCGAAATGTTCCACCATAATTTTTTGTGCCATAGGCATCGAATAATCGGGAACGATCCCGCACCATACCGTATGCGACCCTGTATAAGGTTCTATTTTATTGTATAACTCGCCATCAGGAGAAACATACGGATTAATCCATACATTCGTTTTTATATGCTTATCGTTCAGATTTTTAATAAAGTTATCCGGATCAGGGAAACGAGTTTGATCCCATTCGTAGGTGCAAGGATAAGAACGACTCATCCAACCAGGCTCAAGTCCGACCACGCTCAATGGGAAACCTCGTTTTTCAAACTGGGTGACCTCTTCATTTACCTCTTTGCCGGAGAACAAAGCAGGTACTCGATGCCAAAAACCAAGTCCCCAGCGCGGCGGCAATGCACCACCACCATTATACAGGTTGAAACGGCGAACTACATCCAACATCGTCGGTCCAGCAAACAAAACGACTTCAACACCTTCTGCCGGTACCAGAAATTCCAAATTATCGGAATAAGGCTGTGCTTCCCACTGATTATCCGTATTCCTATCCCTGACAACAGGTGGGTTTTTACTGTCTTTTCGCACGCTCGTACCGACCCATACATCTATATAACGAGCTGAGTTGATGAATGCCCCATATCCTCTTGAAGAAACAAAAAAGGGAACCGGTGTATGCGTACGACCATCATCCTTCCCGGTATAGTGGTCAACATGCAATCGCATGGTGCGTCCCCGCTGTTCAACGGTCTTAAAGTTCAAACCTAACCCGAATATCTTTTCATCTTTTTCAAGCGGGAAACGGATATAAGTTTTTCCGTCGACCACCTCAAAGCTGATTTCTTCCTGAGATATGGGCAAAAAAGCTTCTCCCATTTTCCCTATGGCATCCAACTTAGGGGTAACATTCAATTCACTTGTAAGATTTACCTTTTCCGGCATACCCACAGATACGTTCCACACGCCGGAAACGGACTCTTTCCACTTAACTGCCCCTCCGCCTTGAGGGGATTTATTACATGCGCTCAAAAAAACGAGAGCACAGATTGCTATAAAAACTTTCTTCATATTCAAATTTAACCTAATTAAAATGCGGCAAACATACATGCCGAATACTACCAAGCAAATATCTGGGCCAGACTCTCACCTGCCTCCTGGGCAGCTGTGTCGAAAACAATACCAATACGATTGTCATAAAGCCTTCTTGTTTTAAACAAGCAATATCCTTTTGAAAACCATTCCTAACCGAAGATACCTTTATTAAGTCCCATACGGTCTGATAATGAATCACATTCGCCACCAAAGGCTTTCGTCCTCCTACCAGGAAAAGAAAAGGGCACCCCCGATGTCGTATAAGTCAAAGTTTTCGAATTCTCGATCGGGGTAAACCCCATCCGGGAAGAAGTAGTCCCAATGAAAGGATCATTATCCAGCTTCTCCTGATTATTGAAACCAGCAAAATAATGGTGCAAGCCAAAACTAATTTCGCGAGCAGCCAATACGACATCATATTTTCCTGTATGAATCAACGAATCCAAGGCTTCTTCAGATACCTGCGCATAAAAGACTTGCGCTTGGTTATCCGAAGGCAGCTTATCTTTAAATGCTTTTAAAACCAATTGATTGTAATACCAACTTTCCACCAACGTATCCACTTGTATGGAGTGTTCGGCTCGTATTTTCAGTTGGAAAGGCATTTCATACAGATGTACATCTGTTGTTCCGGTTTTGTCTGCAACCAAAACACGCAACGATTCCACATTTATTTTTTTCCGGGCATCCTTTCCACTCCAAATATCATCTTGCCCATCCGAAACATACTGTGTCGACACTTGGTTTTTCACCAATATGTTTTTATTTGCGCAACTACATAGCGAGCAAATAACTAAAAACAAAAACAACTTGGATTTCATAATTGATTATTTATAATATTGTTGCAAAACAAGTGCCGCAAACACCTCTTCCGTCTTGACAGACCAAACAGTAGCTTTGCGGCACTTACTTCATACATAAAAACGATCATTCGATAACCGGGCGATCGTCTTCATCCGGAGTCGTTTCTTCTACGCCATTCAGTTCCATCCAGAAGATATTGTCGCTGATGAGCGTACGGTTCATCGAGCGGCTTCCGGACTTCTTCGTTGCTTCAGGGATAAAGCAGACACGTACACCGGTGATCTGTGAAGCATTCACCTTGTCGGCCGTTTCTGCCCCATTGCCATTAGAGGTACATGTGTAGTAGAATGTACCCAACCCATCAATTTTCACACTACGTCCTTGGGCCATATAGTCGGCTAACACACCTGCCAAGTCCATTAGAACGGCATACACATCGGCACGACTCACTGTAGAAATCTGTGCCAACCGGTCGGCCACCTCTTTGGTTGTTACGGGTTTGCCCACGGTAACAGCCTGGGGGTGCCATTTCCCACTCATCTTTTTTAGAACTTTCTTAAAGAATGCCATAATTGAACATTTTTAAAGAATTATACTACCCTTTGCCAATACCACACTCCTATAGACAGGAAGGATGATCTATAAGAAGTCACAGTACCACCTATAAGAAGTCGCCTTATCAACCTACAAGGACGCTTCAAGACATCAAATAGCGGAATAATTTTTATGCCGGAGTTCATGCGCCATCTCCGGCTTAGCGTGTCGTGTTCGAATTGAAGGATGATCTTTCCTTAAAATTTGTATATCATATACCATCTTGACCGGTCTCAGCCTCCCCCTTCGGAAAAACACCGGTAAGCACATTGAGTGGTGTAAACATATCCGGCGACAATTCGTCAGGCAAATAGTAAGAAGATTGACTGAACTCTCCTCCTTCCATAAAATCCGCAACCTCGATACTACTGTCAGAAGCAAGTACCTCTTTGGCGGCCTCCGTCCCGTCCTTTTTCAAGTAAGTGATAACAGATTTCACCAAATTGCTATCTGCCGTATCCCAGTCGATATGCAACACGCCTTGATCGTCAATATGCATATTGGATATTTTTCTTTCAGTCAACCCTTCTACATATAGTTCTCCCAGACTTTTCCCTAAAGCTTCTACAGCAAGCGACTTGTTTCCATACATGTCTAGGCTGACTAACTCAAACACATATTCTCGCTCATCCAAATTGCCAACCATAAAATTGAAAACACCCGTTTTATTTCCAACTTCCATTTCTGTGGAATCAAGCCTGTTATTCCAATAGAAGCGCAGTTTTTCTATCTTTTGGGTGTTTATATGCACCCTGAAAGCGATTCTGTTATGCCCTGCACCGGTAAAAACACTATCTACTTTTGCGGCATAAACGATTTCACCTTCATCTAAAATATCTTTATGCAAATAGTTCATGTCTTCACAAGAGACCAAACTCGTTAAAAGCAAAACAGCTACAAGAATATTTCTTAGAATCATAATCTTTCTTTTTTAATTGTGTTAGTCAACTACCGAACCATAGAATTTCAGTTCCATCCAGTGTACAAAGTCGCCTTTCGACCATGTTTCAATGAATTTGAAACGCAGATAACGATATGCAGGAATATCTGAATCAATCAAAAACTCATCACCATTGGCTATCGCAGCCATATCGTCCTCATTGTATTGCCCTATAGGGAGTCCGGATGGTTTCACGGCAACACAGTCAGCAATCTTCGTCCAAGTACTCATATCTTCCATATCCTTATGTTCATTTTTACCATACACTTCAAAAACACGTGGATTACCATGTCCAAAAATCCATTGCGGTTCACTCATAGAACGTTCGTAAGCTTTAAAACGACTTAATTTAACAGTCGCGCCTAAATCTATTGTCAAGTATAAAGGCCATACCCCATACCCTGCGGGCGAATGGAATCGTGTAGTCAAATCGTCATCAAACAAATTTTCTTCAATATCCCCGTAAGCATTAGGTGCATCAGAAGGTAATTTCAAACACTTCATCTTTAAACGATCTATCTGTTCTTCAAAGATCGGCGTAATTTCTTTTTCGGTATATTCACTCCGATTATCCCAATAATCACGTACACATGCACGAATTTGTACGGGGACAGCCTCCATACCGCGAATGGAACTTTTACCGGAAGTTACCGAACTATAGAAAGTTTCCAAGCTTTCCCATTTACCCTCACTATTGATTTTCTCTACCAAAATGGCAATTTCCGCATTCGTCGGATTCTCCCATCTGAAAGTAATACCTCCAAAGTCGGACACATAGTCCAACGATTTAGCGATAGCCACTACCGGTGCCTCTCCCGGTGTAATATCCACAGAAATAGGGGCAGACTCCACGTTACTACGGTTGACAGAAACAAGCGTCACTTTCTGAGGCTCCATCGTGTTGAAGCCTTTCAACACGATGGAATCGCTATACATGGAAGCACGTTGTTCGCTCTTCTCATTTTCCCTTAAATAGTATTCAGCCTTTACATATAGTAAATCTTCATCTTTTGGTAAATTGTATTTAATGACAGCTCCACCGGCAATCGATTTAATCTCCGTTACCACAGGAACTTCAGGCGGAGTTCCGTTCAAAACTGCCTCATATTTATCATTACTTAAACAAGAAGCTCCTACCAGCAAAAGGAATACCGCACATAATATATGAATAATTCTTTCCATGATCTTTTTCATTTTATTCGGTTTAATAACTACCAACCATAATTTTGAACCAAGTTCTTATTTATTATCATTTCACTTTCCTTGATAGGCCATAAATAATCACGCGTAGAGAATGTGATCACAGAACTTTCAACCGGAAGCACACGATAATACTCTTCCGCAGTTTCTCCTTGAATATTCCATCCTCTCGGTTGCTCTATTTCTGTGATTTTCTTCCAACGTCTCAAATCCCAAAAACGCTGATGTTCAAAACACAATTCAATATTACGTTCGCGCTGGATAATTTCACGAAGTCCCTCTTTTGACTTTGTTTTTTGAGGATTATTTGAATATTTATTCCATGAATCGACCACACCTTCCAAGCCTGCACGCTCACGAATCAGATCCAAATATTTATAAGTTTCAGCATTCGGTCCTTGTGCCTCATTCAACGCTTCAGCATAAAGCAAATACAAATCTGTCAACCTCAATATAGGGAACGGATAATACTCAAACGTAAGCTTACTATAAGTAACACTACTTTTATAATTAACCAACTTTTTACAAACATAACCTGTTCTACTATGGTTATTCTGCATTGATTGTAATCCGTTGGCTTCTCTTGCCCGCATACGCAAATCTTTCACCCCATCATCCGGAACCGTTTCATAAACAGATGTCGAATCAAATTTCGTATAACCACAACCGAAATAAATTCCCCTATCAAATCCGACAAAGGCATAAAAACGAGGTTCACGATTATAATTCTGATAAGCCGTCTGTTCATTTTTTCTAACATAATACACTTCATCACCAGAAGAAGGTTCCGGACGAAGTTCATTTCGTTTCGCATACCAACCTTTAGCTAACCATTCTTTATCTTCTTCAATGGGTACACCATGAGAAGAATAAAAGCGGCTAACCAAACCGTTATGAGCTGCAAATTCTGAACGAATAAGCCAAGTGTTATCCGGATTGACTCTAACTATACGCGCCATTAAATCACGGCGAAATTCATCTTGATCCCATTGTGTCTTTCCCCAAATCAATTCACAATTCCACTTATCTGTTACAGAGTTCCTAAGAATCAACTCACGTTCGAAGCGTTTATCCAAATCGGTAATTTCATCCATTATTTGCATATAAAGTTTTTTATTATCCTTATCTGCAATATCAATTGCCTCCTTACATGCATCAGCCGCTATCCTCCATTTATTCTCATCATACGTTTGATTAAACAAATGAACCCCTCTGTTATCTACAATATTAGCGTAATCAGTATTGCCATTAAACAACGGGCTAGCCGCCATTACTAATAATTTGGCTTTCAAAGTTTTTGCGGCAACTCTTGTGATACGACCTGCTTCCAAAGCCTCAATAAGTTCATTTTCTTGCGGCAAATTTTCGTACGCTTCATCCAATAAGTTAGAAATATAAATAACTACATCATCAAACGGTTCACGATAAACCTTCACTTCATCCGGAGAGGCAGAGACATCCAAATTATTATCCATGATAGGAATCGGTCCATACATTCGAAGTAAATAAAAATGATAATAAGCTTTCAGAAATTTAGCTTCTGAAATCCACCGTCTCATTTCAGTCTCAGACAAATCTTTCACACCTTCAACTTGTTCCAAAAAAATATTGCAATCACGAATTGCTATCCATAAAGGTTTACCCCCTCTACCTCCAGTCCAATAATCCATATATGGATCTGCTGCATTTTGATATCCCAACCCAATATTCAAACCATTCGGACGACTATCGGAATTATTCATTTCCCAAGCTTCATCGCACCCTAAATGTTCCGGAGCATTGAGATTACCAATATTCGGTATATAGCTATATAATGTGTACAAATAACGTTCTGCTTCCGTTCTGTTTCGGAAGGCATATTCAATCGTTGCCACATTATCAGGAATTACATCCAAATAATCACAAGAGCTGACATTTACCATCAGCAATAAAGCTACTAATGTATTTCGACATATATTTTTCATTCCTATTCTAATTTTAGAAGTTTAATTGTATACCAATATTATAAACTTTCTGAATCGGATATCCCAATCCATTTCCCCCCATTTCTACATCCCACAGTTTGAAATTCGAAAAAGTAAGCAAGTTTGTTCCACTCACATAAACACGTAAATCACCAATAAGTGCTTTCTTTAAAATTTTGCGAGGAAGCGAATATCCCAACTCTAGTGATTTCAACCGTAAGAATGAACCATCTTGCATAAACCAAGTGGACATTTTTGTATTATTTTCCATAGATCCTTCCGACAAGCGTGGCCACAAAGCATGCACATTTCGATTATTTTCCGACCAATGATCATCAGCATACGCTTTCAACAAAGCTGATTGTTGATTAACAAAAGGAGATGTTGCACCCGGATCAATCCAGAATGAGGAACGAGCCGATCCTTGGAAGAATGTCGAAAAGTCAAAACCTTTATATCCCAAAGAAATACCGAAACCATAGATAATTTCTGGATCTGTCGGGAAACCGATAGGCACTTGGTCAAGATCTGAAATTTTACCATCCCCATTGATATCCTTATATTTGATATCCCCTGCCTTATATTCACCAAACTGTTTCGGTGAATTCCGTATTTCTTCTTCATCAATAAACAAACGTTCTGCAACAAAACCCCATTGTTGACTCAAAGAGTATCCTATTTTGGACTTCCAAGGTGTTGCCGAATAATCTGGTTCCTCATTGAATATATATTTACTCCTTGCAAATGTAAAGTTAGCCCTACCTGTAACCCAAAAATCTTTATTTATGATGTGATTGTAATCGGCAGAAAAGTCAAATCCACTACCACTGGCTTCACCTACATTTGCTTTAACAGCAGCTTGTAACCCCATAGAAGACGGGATGGAAGCACGTTCCATTAGAATATTACTACGGTTCTCATGGAAATAGTCTGCTTGGATTTCTAACTTGTCAAACAAATTTAATTCAAATCCGATATCTAATTTTTTAGCTATTTCCCAAGTAATTTGGTCATTTGAATAACGCGAAACTGATATACCAGAAATAGAGCTACCACTCGGACCAACGTTTCCATAAGTACCAAAAGAATATCCTTTTCCGTCATCACGCATATTTACATTCGAAAGATAAAAAAAACGTTCTGATTCACTCCCGATTGCATCATTTCCAACCAATCCATAAGTTGCTTTAAGTTTCAACTTAGGCATAATCTTTTCCATCGTCTCACTATAAAAATTTTCATTTGAGACCATCCAGCCCAAACCGGCAGAAGGGAAGAATCCAAAACGTTCTTTTTTAGCAAAACGTTCCGAACCGTTGTATCCGAAGTTTGCTTCTAAGAAATAACGAGAATCATAACCATATGTCAAACGTCCTGCTGTATTCATATTTCTTGCAGGAAGAGAGGCTTGCAAATCCTTAGCATTACCAGTCAAATAATTTCTCATGGTAAATACAACCATGGCTGAAACATCGTGTTTATCTTTGAATGTACGATTCCAACTCAAATTCGCCTCCATATAGGTAGTTGTGTTCACATCTTTACTTCCTGGATCATAACTCAAAAATTCAGTTCCACTTGTTTCATTCAACCCAATCAACGTATATTCATCTGTTTTAGGATCATAATTTCCTGTTTGATAATAAAAAGGCTTAAACGAACGGCTTAGGTCAAAATAGGAATAACGACTTGTATTAAACAAACCACGAAATACCAAACCCTTCGTAATAAAGTCCAACTTTTGCTCCAACTCAAACTGGGCGAAGATTTTAGATGTACTATATTCCTTGTATCCTCTTACCATGTCCGCATACGGATTGATGTAATCCCCTTTATCATAATTACCGAACAGTGTGTGCATCGTATATTCATTCGCTTTATCTTTCGCAAAATAAGGTGGGAATAGCACTGGATTGGCATTCATCACCTTTTTATACACATCATCTCCAGAATCTATTGGTCCGTTATAATCATCAAACGATCCCTGCATACGGAATTTCAGTTCCGTAGTTTTCGTTACGCTGATATCAACATTAGTTCTTAATTGATAACGTTTCAAATTAATGTTATTATTGAAGTTATTCAAATTATCTACACGCAAGTTACCATTATCATTATTTATTGTTGCTGCCACATAATAACGAGCGACTTTCCCTCCACCACTTAAATTAAAATTGAAACGTTGAGTGGTTGAAGATGGTTTAAACATGATATCATACCAATCATTAGCCGGATAAACATACGGATTACGATTAGGATCCATTGTATTAGCTATTTTACTTTGAGAATACAGGCTGATACCTAACGGATTTCTTGTCTTAATAGCTTCATTGTGTAACTTCATATAAGTGATCGGATCTGCCAATTCAACCATCTTTGTTGGTTGAGATATAGCATGTTCAACACGGAAATTCAATTTAGGTTTTCCTTCCTGACCACGTTTAGTGGTAACTAAAATTACACCATTAGCACCACGTGAACCATACAAGGCAGTTGCAGCTGCATCCTTCATAATATTAAAGCTCTCAATATCATCAGGTTGTATTCTTGACAAATCTGCAGAAGTAATTTCAAAGTTATCTAATAAAATCAATGGATCTTTCTTATATCCAAAAGTTGTTACACCACGAATAAAGAAATCAGTATTGTCTCGCCCTGGTTCACCACTACGCTGATAAGCGATCACACCAGCAACACGTCCAGCAAATGCAGTTGTAAGATTACTGGAAGGTACTTTCAGCTCACCTGGCTTTATTGTTGAAATAGAAGAGACTACACTTTCTTTCTTCTGCTTCGCAAATGCAACAACAGTTACTTCTTCCAGCTCATCTGATTTTTCTTTCATAGTAACAAACAACTGCTTCTTATTTGCAACAGGAACTTCCTGATCCTGCATTCCTAAATAAGAAAAGACTAGTATATCAGTATCTCTGACATCGATGGTGAAGGAGCCATCGATGTCAGTTGTTACCCCACGTGGGGTACCTTTCACTTGAATAGCTACACCAGGTAAAGGTTCTCCCAGTTCATCTATAACTTTACCGGTAACCTTTTTTTGTTGTTGAGTGATTGGCAAAGATTCATTTGACTTCTCTTTATCTTCTTTTTTAATAATATAAATCTGCTTGTCAACAATATTATAAGTATTGTCAGTCCCTTCAAATAAAGTATCAAGAATCTTATCAACAGTTTGTTTCTTGACATTAAGCTTTACTCGCTTATTGGAATCAATAACTCCTTCGTAATAAAAGATTACAAACTCACTGTTTTTCTCAATCTCTTTAAATACCTCTTTTAGTGTCTTATTGGAAAGATTCAAAGATATTTGGGACTTTTGAGAATAGGCTAAATTCGCTGAAAATTCAACCGACCAACTGGATGTCGCCATCAGGCAGGCGACTATAATACACTTTAACTTTCTGAATTCACGTATTCCTACGTTTTTTATTCGTTTGTTTTTCATACATTTGTACTGATTTTATTTGACAGGAAAGAATTCGGCTAAAATTCTTTCTTTTAAATTCACTACCGGATAATACCCACTATTATCCGGTTTTGTTTTTCAAGGGATTATTACGTCATATTCATATTTTTTATGGTTTAACATTTACTGATACAGACTCTCTCTCTATTGTAAAATTGACTGGCATGGTCGACTCTAAGCCGGTCAATACTTTTACCATATCTTCATCCAAATTCAAAGAACCGGAACAACGTAAAGTTCCTACGGAAGCACTATACTCAATTCTTTTCCCGTAATAATCGGACAATTTGTCCAAAACAGTAGAAAAACATTCATTATCAAACGTATAAAATCCATCTTTCCAGGAAATGTAATTCTCTACATTTACTGTTTGAATATCCGTAGTTCCTTTTTTATATGAAAGCCGATCGGTCGGCTTCAAAACAGATTCAATGCGATTATCCGTTTTTACATTTACTTTCCCTGACACAAGAACGACCGATACTTCCGGCTTGGACTCATAGGCTGAAACATCGAATTTCGTTCCCAGTACCTGGATATCCATTTTTTTCGATTTAACAATAAATGGACGCTCCTTATCCGGAGATACTTCTAGATAAATTTCACCGTCAACATAAATTTCACGCTTCTTTTTCTCAAAGGTTACAGGATAAACAACTCGCGTATTTGCATTAACCCAAATTTTCGACCCATCAGCCAACTCTAAAAAAGTTCTTTTAGCAACCGGAACTACCAATTGATTATAAACCGGTTCTTTTTTCGTTTGAGAATCAGTCTCTTTTTCTTGAGCTGTCGCTACTTTTTGAGTATTAATATGTAATTCACCTTTCTTATTGTACTGTAAACGTGAATTTTCTTCTATTTCCACCTTTTTCTCTTCTGCCAGAATTAATTGGATCTTTTCGACCGGATGCTCAGGTTTTTGTACTCTTTCTATTGCTGTCAAATCGTTCTTCGCATAATCACTTGCATAATAGAAGCTTCCAGCCATTAACAGTAAAACAGCCACTGCTGCGACAGATGAATACCAATATTTATATAAGCGTTTTCTATGAGTGGTTGTATTAATACGATTCCAAAGAAAGTCTTTATCCGCCTGAGAAAAAACACGTTTACGATAAGGAACAGAACCTAGTACAGTTTTCGCATACTCAACTTCTTTGGCAAGAGCCTCATCTTTCAAGATCTGCTCTTCCCAAAAAATATGTGATTCAACAGTTGAATAAAAAAATGATTCCACAAAGAAGTCATCATTCAATAATTGCTCCATTGAATAGCCGGTATAGTCTTTTCCTTTCATTCCCAATTATATTTTAAAGATTTCTCTATAATGAATACAATCGAATGAAAAATTTATACTCAGCAAAAATAGATTTTTTTGTATAAAATGAAGAAAAGCATCAATATAGGAAAAGAATCCCGTATTCTTTTGAGTGAACGTTGTATAGAGTTTTGTACAGACTGATAATTCATATTCATCAGAACAGCTATTTCTTCTGTTGAAAGTTCTTCTATATATCGATAGTAAATAATTTCTCGCTGCCGATCCGTCAATAGGTTCAGAACTTTTCGTACTCTTTGTTTCAATTCATTTTGGCTCAAGGTTATTGTTACCTGTTCTTCTGCATTGGGATCCAGATATTCATTTTCTTCTATATCAATGTTATCAAAAAACAACTCACGTTTCAGCAGATTATACAAATGGTTCTTTAAACAAGAAAATAAATAAAATTTGATATTGACATCTGTTTTTAAATGTTGTCTGTCATTATACAGTTTTACATACACATCATGGATTGCATCTTTAACCAGAGACTCATTCGAAGTAAACTGAATGCCATACCGAAATAAAACATCAGCATACTTTGTATAAATGAATTCAAAACTACCTTCATCTCCGTTTCTGAAGCTCATCCAAAGTTTATTTTCCGATTTGTTATGATTTAATTCCATAATAAGTCCTCAAATTTAGGAAAACATTTGAATCCATCAATCCCCGAAGTGGACATATTACATAAAAAGAGGCGTGAGGACTGTTGGTATATCTAACATTGAGGCCTTCGACTGCCCTGGTAATTGATATAAACAACAGCTCACACCCTTTTATTTTGAATATTCCCATATGCAAAAAACATAAGGATATAACAAAAACAAGCATGTGAGCGTTCGCTGTCTACCATCCAACTACCATGAAAGTGTCGAAGTTTCAATGTTAGGATAATATCATAAAAACGCTTCTCATAATAAATAAAATCACCTCATAGCTTATAATGCCAGAGATTGGTTTACAAAAGTAGGAAGAAGCCTTTAGTTCCACAAATTATGAGAAACGTTTTTTTCCCACCAGTATCTTTCCACAACTACTCTTTTTCTCGTGTTAAATTCTCCACTGCACGAATGAAAGTCTCGGCTCGTGGACGAAGAGTATCAACCAATGCAAAATCACAGTAAGCAAAATCACTATAATCACTTGATTGACGTTTCTCAAAAAGAAGACTGAATGTTGCACCATGTTCCAAACTCAAACGACCTGTACGAACAAAATGCATAGAGAGTTGTGTTTTCACACCATTATGTGTATTGACTTCTATCTCCCGACTTAACAATAGTGCTGACGCAGCATAATAACAAGCATAGTACAAACGATTGACTGCTGTGTTGTAATAACCACCATCAGTATTATAATCAGCCTCTTTCAATGTCTCATAGGCACGTTCCAAACGGTAATTGACTATTGAAATCCGATTTTCAGAGTCTAGTTTTTCTTTCATAGAACGATCCCTTCCTTCATTACATTAATAGTAAACGGTGTAGTAGCACTCTCCCATATATGACGGAGCATCACCATAGGACTAATAATGACGCCGGTATCAACTTCCACTTCATAAAGATGGCGAGTAATTTCCAATTCGCGCTCCGCCGTCAGTTGTTCACTATCGTCCAATAAAATAAGCACATCAATATCTGAATCAGGACGTGCATCACCCCGTGCTTCCGAACCATAAAGAATGGCTTGTGCATTAGGGGCTATTCGATGAAGAATATCAGCGACGCGACGGACTATTTCAGATCGTTTCATAAACATTTCCTCCTATTCATTTACAATACAAAGACAAATATAGTGAAAATCCCTACCATGTTATCATATAACAAAAGAAAAGATCGCTCTGATAATCTTATTAAAAAAACCGACTGTTATTAAATTCTTTTACCGCATCAAACATCGCGATAATATTCTCCGGTGGAACATCCGGTAATATATTGTGTACGGTATTAAAGACAAAACCACCTCCAGACGACATGATCTCTAAACGCTCCAGGACTTGTTCACGTACTTGAGCCGGTGTACCGTTGTTCAGTGTACCGACGGTTTCTACACCACCGCCCCAGAAAGTACAATCCTGCCCGAACTCTTTTTTAAGGAACTCGGGAGCCATATCCACGGCATTGGTCTGCACCGGATTGAATACCTCAATACCGGCCTCGATCATATGAGGCATCAATGAAGAGATAGAACCACAGGAATGGATAAAGGTGTGCATCTGACTATGCGATTTTACATAATCACATAACTGTTTATGACGGGGTTTGAAAAGGGTTTTATAAGTATCCGGATCCATAAACGGACCGGTTGTCATCCCGAGATCATCCCCGAAACGGATAATGTCAACTATATCACCAACCGAAGCACAGACCTTTTCAAGTGTTGCCAGGTGACGTTCCAGTAACTCATCCAATACGCGTTCCACCTGATCCGGATCACAGAGCAGGTCCATCAGGAAATTATCCATCCGGCGCAGGAAAGTTCCCCATTCAAAAAGATTGCAACCGCAAACGATCATCAACGCCTTATCCGTTGTCTCCCGCAAATGCAAGGCATTTGTTCTCAACTGTTCCCAGAAACCGTCATCGGCAGTATGATCCCAGGGACTGTGTACATAACGCGCCCACAGGACACGTCCCATCTCTTCATCCAGGCCGTCGTAACTATCGGGATAGCCATCCACATAAGGGAAATAGGACTGGTCAAAGAATGTGGCACCTTTCGGCATCATCGCCAACAGGCGTTTACCGTCGGAATCATAACAATGCCAGGAACCGTTGGGTTGTTCTATGGGATTGAACCAGACGGGATACAGAGCTTTATCACCATTAGCCAGTATTGTCTCCTGCCAGTCGGACACGTTCGCATTAAACGTACGGCCGATATCGAGGACATCAATACCAAACTGATCGATCAACGACATATCCGGTTGTGCCAATTGCTGTACGACATCGTATATTTGTACCGGTAAGTCGGTCCGTCCCAACTGTTTCAGCAAATTGGAATAGGCAATTGCCGAAATACCTGAACTGGGAGTTGCTCCCATATCGACCGGAACACGGTCGGGCTCTTTATGAGCTATAGCTGATAAAACACGTTCTCTTGAAGTCATAATTTTCAATTCTCAATTTTCAATTTTTAATTATCCTCACTCTCCTCCACTCATTCCTATAATGAAAGAGGCAGCAACCAATACGACCAGTCCGGCATACATCCATGCTTTTGTCTTTATATCAGCAGCCTTCCATTCACCCCGGTACAATCCCCACAGGGTAGCAAAAACAATAGTCAGCGACATCAATATTCCCCAAGCCGTAAACGAGAACTCCCCCATCCGGCTTTTCCCCATACCGTAAAAGATAAAGTTGACAAACCAGAGAAAACCCGCCAATCCGCAATACAGATAGTTGCTTGCCACTGCGATATCCTTTGTCTTTACAAAAGCCTTCAGGTTATTATTCTTTTTCGACAGGAACAAACACCAAAGTGCAGTCGCCAGAAAAGAACCGCTGAACAATACGAAAAAGACAGGTAACGTCTGAAATAGCGGATCGATTCCCGAAGCGACCAAAGCGGATGAAATACCCATACCCTGTTCTATACCCAGGGCTTGCGAAGCACCAGTTATTCCGACAAAGAAAACCAGCACCAGTCCTTTTCCGAAATTAAGTTCCGGGTTCGCTTCCGGTCCGGCACCTTTATCTTTCCGGTAACCGGCATATCCACTCAAGGCAATACCGACTGCGGCAATCAGCAAACCGACCATCAACATAGTCCCTCCGGATTGTTGCAAGAGAATATTCAAACGTCCGTCGATAGCCGGAGGAATGATCGTTCCCAATATCATCATCAACCCCAGAGAAAGCGAGAAGCCTAACGAAAGGCCCAGATAACGCAGGGAAAGTCCGAAAGTAAGATTACAAATACCGTAAATGATCCCCAGTAAAAAGATCCATCCCAATATCTGTGCCGGGACACCGGACAGCACATTCATAAAGCCCGGGCAAAAAACATAACATGCCCCCAGCGGTACGATCACATAAGCAAACAAACTATATATCAGCCAATAGTTTTCCCACGCCCAGTTACGAGTCTTACCAAAAGGGATCGAAAAACTTCCCGACGAAAATGCCCCGATGGCTATCAGCCCGATTCCGAATAATAATTCAAATGTCATAACTCTTATTGGTTTTTCTTCTAATATTCCGATACGCACAAGAGGCGCTGTTACAGATATCACAGCCATAAGGCCGCTTTCTGACCTTATCCCCTATTCCTATAATTCCGCTAACCGATTTGATCGGCTGCATCAGACAAGATTCATTGATAGTGATCCCGGTCGGGTGATCGCCGATATAGGCAAACAGATCGCGCTGCCCTGACAATGCCCACTCGCAATAGCCCGGACTGTAGCGGTTCGTAATCTTCTTTTCCTGTCCCTTCATCTCTTCTTCCAAATACTGCTGCACTTTATCCATTGCATTTTCAACGGTCGCCGAACCGATCGACTCGACAACGAATGCCTCCAGAAAATCGCCGTTCTGCTGATAAGCATGTGACAACCCGGTAAAAGTTTTCCCTGCCGTGCAAAGAAATAAAGCTACCCGAGCGGCTCCTTTCATATAACCGCTAATCTTACGCCCCGTATGCAAATACCCTGAAGAACAAGCTACTATTCCTTCTTTTATATTCACTTCCAGACAATCCAGTACGCGATATCCACCGATAATCTCTTTCGAATCTTTCAATTCGTCAAAGGTTTTCTCCACTATCTCCGAGACGAGTGCATAACTCTCTGAATCCGAGATTTGGAGGTACTCCATCAATATCGGTATTTCCGGACGAACCTCTTCAAACGAAAATGTGTATGACCGGAACATCATTTCCCTGTATTAAAATCAGCTATTGCCTGATAGAATGCTCTGATATTTACATCCGGGACCAAAGGCGGCATATCACAACCGGAAGAGATAACAAAGTTTTTATACTGCGATGTCTTTGACAACAAATCAGCAGTAATCCGGTACACCTCTTCCGATGTGGCTTGTTTCAGAATGCCGACAGGGTCGATGTTTCCCATCACGATGAGTTCCGACGGGCATTGTTCCAATGCCTCAACCATATTTACGGCATTTCCGAAATGTAAAGCTGCAGCGCCGGAATCGATCATAGCCTGAGTACATTGTCCTTTATTCCCACAGTTATGTAAGATCACGGCAAAATTCTCATCCTGCACCGCCTCCACTATTTGCCGGACATAAACAGTCGAATATTCCTGACAGTCTTCATTGGAAAGTAACCCGGCAGCCGGTTCAGCCATAATCACTCCTGTTGCGCCGATCGCTTTCAGCTCCCGACAATAAGCTGTAATATAAGCTGTACATTTATCCAATAACGTTTTTATCACATCCGGTTCGATATAAATCCCGACCATGATCTCGGACATATCGTAGAGTCTTCCCGCTAATGAGAAAGGGCCGATACAACCGGACAGAACAGGTTTGTCTTGTATGTTTTCCACTGCCAGGCGGTTCGCTTTCAGATATTCCGGCATTCGGCCCACAGACAAAGAAGGGACCTGCAGGCTATTCACAGTTTCTTCATTATACACCAGACGCCCGGTAACACTGGGTACCTCATGCGTCGGCATACTGATCGCACAACCAAAAGCCTCCGCCTCGACAGTCAAATCCATAATGACGGTACAAGCCATTGTATGGTAGGTTTCCGTCACATGTCTGATTGCCTGATAATGAACCTCGCCGTCCGTAACGGCATCGACTACGTTTTTCCCGATCGCTTCAATACCGGGATGGGTCATAATAGGGATAGCAATCCGTTTGTCGCTATCCTGTAATTGCTCGATAAACTTATTCATACGCTATCAGGCTACGATTGATTCCAACCAGTTGATATTATCCTGCGGATCACGGGCATAAGCATCCGCCCCAATCCTTTGAGCAAATTCCGCATTCAACGGTGCGCCACCGACAACCACTTTGGTATCGGGATATTTTGCACGGATAGTGGCGATCATCGGTTGCATATTGCTCATGGTTGTAGTCAGCAAGGCAGACATACCGCAAACAGCTCCGGGATGTTGGTCCAATGCCTGGATATATTTCTCGGCAGGTACATCTGTCCCCAGATCGATCACTTCCCAACCGGAACCTTCCACCATCATACCCGTCAGGTTCTTGCCGATATCGTGCAAGTCGCCCATAACGGTACCGATAACAAATACACCTTTCCGTTTGATCTCTCCATTCTGAAAATAGGGTTTCAGATGCTTCATGGCACTGTTCATCGCTTTAGCCGATAACAACATTTGAGGTACGAATATCTTCCCTTCCGTAAACTTATTGCCGACCCGGTTCATTGCCGGTATCAGGGCGCCATTCAATACGGATTGAGGAGATAAGCCGCTCTCCAATGCTTCCCGGGTCAATTCGTCAGCACCCGATTGCCCTTTCATTGCCGGTGGATAGGGCGATGCAAAACTGATCTTGCCGAATTCCACACATTCGCCAAGTTTAATAATGATGTCGTTCATGTTCAATAATATTTAAAGCCTATTCTATTTATATGTTATTCAGTCTGTATGGAAGACCTCTTCCATAGCCGCCCACCATTCTCCGGGAGCACGGTTCTCCACCGGTTGCTGGCAGGGATCGGTAAGCTTCCACCATTCTTGTGTGGCCGGATCGGCAGCCATTCGCTGCATATCCTTTTCATAATCATTTCCGATATATTCATAATAGCTGTACAACATTCCGTCTTTGTAATAAATAGAGTAATTACGGATATTACACTCGCTGATCATGGCCAGCACCGTCGGCCATACAGCTGCATGCAATTTCTTATATTCTTCCAGTTTTTCTGGCTTTACGCCGATAACACTTCCATAACGTTTCATATTCTTCTGTCTATTAGATTAAGCATGAGCAAAAATAGCAGAAGTAAAAGAGTGGAAGTTTTCAATTTGCGTGGTTCTTTTGACTGTTTCCGAGATTTGAACAATTACTTAGTTCATAAAGGACTAAGTCACTAGATGCAATAAATAAAAAATGACCCCGGAGAACGAACATATAAAACTAATCATTGGATACCTGCAAGGAACACTTGCGTCAGATGAAAATAATCGTTTTTACTCGTGGATAAATGAGAGTGAAAACAATAAAAAAGAATTCTTCGAAGTAAAGGCGATGTTTGATGCCGGAAAACCCACGTACAGTACACAAGCTATCAAGGAAAGCTGGGATCGTCTATTAGATAAAAGAAGATCAAGACAACATTTCAATATATGGCGACAAGTCGGTAGCTATGTCGCAGTAGCATTAGTTGCTGTTATTTTAAGTTCAACCTTTTTCTTCTCTTTCTTCAAAGATGAAAAGAAGGGTTTCTATACACGATATATAGGAGGAGACGGTCTGGAGGCCGATGTCGTAGAATTACCGGACGGAACACATATCAGTCTCGGTTCTAAAACGACCTTTCATTATGACAAAGATTACGGTAAAGACAAACGTATCGTATATCTGGAAGGAGAAGCCTATTTTGAAGTAGCCAAACAAAAAGATAAACCTTTCATAGTGAAGACTAAAGAACAGGATATAGAAGCACTGGGTACAAAGTTCAATGTAATGGCTTATCCGCTAGATTCATTGGTGATAACCACATTGTTGGAAGGTTCTGTTCGATTGACAACAATAAATCTGTCCCAGTCAACAATAATGAAGCCCGATCAACAGATTGTATATAATCGTAATACAAAACAATCTTCGCTTCAACATGTAGATGCCAGACAGTTTACTTCATGGACGACAGGATATTACTATTTCTCCGAACAAAGCCTCAAAGCGATCCTTGACAGACTGAGTCATGTTTACGGTGTCAAATTCACAGTCCTATCGGAAGATTTATACAATCGAACATTTACAGGTACTTTTTATCGTGGGCAAAGTATAAAAGATATTATGGAGATAGTCAATTTATCCATACCGATAAAATACAAAATAGAAGATCATCATGTAACCATGAATGAAATATAACTAATTGTTAATCTTTAAATTGTAATAATTATGAGTGAGTAGAAAAAAAGAAGAAGGGAAAATCTTGCCGGATCCTCCCTTCTGAAATGTGTGATTCAATTAAACTTCCATTGCCGTGGAATTGATGTTTAATCTTAAAACGTTCAAAAATATGAATAATCAACGTATAGTTGTTTCCGTAAATCTGAAAAGAACTATAAAAATCATGAAATTAACCGTGTTAATGCTAACCATTTGTTTGTCACAGATGGTAGCCGCAACTTATGCACAGACTGCGAAACTGAATGTTTCCGCAAAGAATGAAACATTGGAAAATGTGTTGAAACAAATAGAAAAACAATCTGAATTTCTGTTTTTCTATAATCTGGAAGAGATTAACAAAAATGAGAAAATCTCTATTACGAAAAAGAATGCCAATATTCAGGATGTTTTGGATGCTATTGCAATGAAAACCGGTTTGAAATACACAATCAAAGACCGCCACATTGTACTGACCAATGAAACATCATCACCCGTCATTGCATCAACACAACAGGAACGCAAGGTAACAGGTACGGTCAGCGATGCTTTCGGACCGATCACCGGAGCTAATATTATTCAAAAAGGGACAACCAATGGTACAACAACCGATATGGATGGAAACTACTCCATTGAAGTTCCGGATGATGCTATCCTTCAAATCTCTTTTATCGGATATATTCAACAAGATATAGCCGTAAAAGGTAAAAATGTAATCAATGTTTTACTGAAGGAAGATACACAAGCGTTGGAAGAGGTTGTCGTTGTCGGTTATGGTACAATGAAAAAGAAAGACTTGACAGGAGCTGTTGCTTCGGTTAAAATGGATGATACGCCAGTCGGTACGGTATCAACTATCAGCCATGCCCTGGCAGGTAAAGCTGCCGGTTTACAAGTTAGCGCAGTAAGTGCACAACCCGGTGGAGGTACAAACTTCCGTATCCGTGGTGCCGCTTCTGTTAATGCCAGTAACGACCCGTTGATCATCATTGACGGTTTTCCGGTAAGTGCCCCTAATGAGGATAAAATCAAAACAGGCAAATACTCCAGCGGTACAACCGATAATATCCTGGCCTCTATCAACCCGAATGATATCGAGTCAATAGAAGTGCTGAAAGATGCCAGTTCTACAGCTATTTACGGAGCACGTGCAGGTAATGGCGTTATTATCGTTACAACTAAGAAAGGTAAGACCGGAGCTCCCAAAGTTACTTACTCAGGAACTGCCAGTGTTCAAACTTTGGCCAATTCTTACGATATGCTGAATGCCAAAGATTATATGACTCAGTCAAACCGTTATCAGTATGAGCAATGGATGAAAGATAATAAGATCGGTGTCTATGGAGGCAAGAGTGAATCGGATGCCTCTTCTGCTTACGTTCCCCGTTATACGGATTCCCAGATCGCCAATCCGGCAAACAACACGAACTGGTTCGATGAAATTACCCGTACAGGTTTCCAGACCCAGCATAATGTTTCTATCAATGGAGGTACCGATATGACGAAATACCTGATTTCAGGTAACTTCTTCAAACAGAATGGTGTTGTGAAAAACAACGATATGGAGCGCTATACCGGTCGTATGAACCTGGAACAAGTAGTCAGCAAATATGTAAAAGTAGGTATAAACCTGACTTTGTCAAGAAACCAAATGAATAATGTTCCATTAGGTTCAGGACAGAATGAGAATGCCAGTATCATGGTTGCTGCAGCCCAGTTTAATCCGATATTGGGTATTAGAGATGAAAACGGAGAATATATTTTAAATGACGAAGCAGCATTCCTGCCTAATCCGGTTTCGCTACTTGAAATAACAGACAAAACTACCAAAGAACGGTTACTGGCCACTTCTTTCATTGAAGTAAAACCAATCCAGGAACTGACATTGAAAGCGAACTTAGGTATTGACCGTAATTACCAGAAACATAAAGTTTATCTGCCGAAAACGACCCTTTATGGAGCTAAAAAAGACGGACAGGCAGATATCGCCCAGTATGACAAATCCGATTATCTGTTGGAACTGACTGCCAACTATGCAAAACAATTTGGTAATCATAACCTGAACGCTTTGGTCGGATATTCTTTCCAGCGTTTTACTGACGAATCATTATCGGCAGGTAACAGCCAGTTCCTGATAGACGGATTCCTGTATAATAACTTGGGAGCCGGTGCTTATCCGAAACCTAGTGTCGGATCTTCTGCATCCAAAGATGAAATGGCATCATTCTTCGGTCGTGTGAATTATTCTTTCAAAGACCGTTATTTATTGACAGCGACATTACGTGCCGATGGGGCTTCCAACTTCGCAAAGAATAACCGTTGGGGTTATTTCCCCTCCGTAGCATTAGGCTGGAGATTTACGGAGGAAGAGTTCATGCGTCCGTTAAACAATGTGTTGTCTAATGGTAAGTTACGCTTGAGCTTCGGACAAACAGGTAATTCCAATATCGGAAACAAAGCCATTTCTTATTATAAGACTGGAAATAACAATGAATTCGGTGGAACAGAATCTGTCGGTGTTTATCTGGATCAGATGGGTAACCCGGACTTGAAATGGGAAACAACAACGGAATGGAACGTCGGTTTGGATTTAGGTTTCCTGAATAACCGTCTGAATGTAACCGCAGAATATTTCCATAAAGTTGTATCGGACTTGTTAAGTGAACGTACGTTACTTTCTTATAATGAGGTGGGTAAAATTGCTGCGAATATAGGAGAAACTCAGAGCCAGGGTCTCGAAATAACGATCAATACCAAAAATATTGATACCAAAGATTTTAGCTGGAATTCTGATTTTACATTCTCATTTTATCGCGACAAATGGAAAACCCGTGATGCATCATGGAAACCGGCTGCCTATTCACAGTATAATGCACCGATCCGTTATTATTTCGGTTATGTCTCTGACGGTTTGATCCAGGAAGGTGAAACCGTTGACTGGATGACAGGATCTGTTCCCGGACAGGTAAAGATCAAAGACATGGATGGTTATGTCTATAACGAAGACGGAACAATGAAAGTGGATAAACACGGTATCCCGGTCAAGAGCGGTAAACCCGATGGAAAGATAGACGAAGCCGATATGGTTATCTACGGAAGTAAGGATCCAGGATATCTGATGGGATTGAACAATACGCTACGTTATAAAAACTTCGATTTCAATATTTATTTCTACGGACAGTTCGCCCTGTGGAATATCGGTTCTTATAAAGATTTGTGGTTGACCGGAGCTGATGGCATGACTGGTATCGTAAATATGTATCGCGGTTATAACATGCCGGTCTCAGCTAAAGATGTTTGGTCTCATGACAATACAACGGCAACCCGCCCGGGATATTTCCAGGATAAGAGCCCTGTTTCTGCAGGTAGCACAAGTACCGGTAAGATAGGTGACTATTATTTGGAAAAGAGTTGGTTCATTCGCTGTCGTAACATTACGTTAGGATATACAATTCCGATGAAACAGTCAAAGAAAGTTTTGTCAAATATACGTGTGTATGCAGATATCAACAATCCGTTTACAATCACTCCATATAACGGACTCGATCTGGAAACAGACAACTCTGTATGGGCTTATCCGAACGTTAGAAGTTTCAGCCTTGGATTAGATATAACATTTTAATTAAAGTCTAAATTGAGAATAATATGAAAAAGTTACTATATATATTATCGGTATCGCTGGCAACGACTGCATTTTTGCCTTCTTGTACGAATCTGGAGTCAGAAATGTATGATGTGATCAACCCTAATATTTTTCCCGTCAATGAAAATGATGCCAACGCTTTGGTTACAGCTGCTGCCTATGCCCCTTTCCGCTCTAATTGGTATGATGGTCTTTTCACGGCTGCAAATGGAGGTATCCATGTAATTGCAGAAATGACGACAGATATCGGTTATTGCCAATGGAATGATGTATGTTGGCCCGATTTGCTGGATGTAAACTTTACTCCTTCATCGGATTGCCCGACGAAGATATATAAGAATTACATCAACTACATCGGAAAAATGACTTTAGCATTAGATCGTATTTCCGGCATTGAAATGAAGGAAGAGACAAAAAAGCGGCTAGAAGCAGAAGTACTCTGTGGTCGCGGTTGGTTAGGTTATATATTGTATGATTACTATGGTCCCGTACAAATCTCAACTTTAGAGCAACTGAGCAATCCGCTGGCAGAACAGATCATTCCTCGTGTTTCACAGGAAGAAATGGTTACTTTCATCGAAAATGACCTAAAAGCAGCTGTCGAAGTATTACCGGCGGCTTATAAATCTTCAGACAGTAATTACGGACGTTTCACAAGAGGTTTGGCATATACGGTATTAATGAAATTGTATATGCATGAAAAAAACTGGGCTAAAGCAGAAGAATGCGGACGGGAACTGATGAAACCGGAATATGGATATGGCTTGGTAAATAACTACAAGGATATTTTCACACTGGAAAATGAAGGTAATGTAGAAACGATCTGGGCTGCCATTTGCAGTAGTAGTGTAAACCAGCAACTCTGGCAAGCCCATGTTCTCTCCAGTCAGTATCCGACAAAAAATGAAAGTATTCAGAAATGGGGTGGTTACCGTGTTTTATGGGATTTCTATGACACCTTCGATAAGAATGATAAACGATTGGAAGTTCTGGTCGGTGAATTTGTAGGAACAGACGGAAAGCTTTATAACAAAGAAAATCCGGGTACAGTATTACAAACAGGTGCTATGCCGGTTAAATACGGGGAAGATCCTGCAGCAACAGGTGAGGAGAGTCAGATAGACTGGATTGTATATCGTTATGCGGATGTCATTACTTTATTATCTGAAGCAATTGTCCGCAAAGGTAATGCTGTCACACAAGAGGCTGTCGACTTATTGAATATGGTTCGTTCACGTGCTGGCATTTCTACTTATACTCTTTCCGATATCAAAGGTGTCGACGATTTTCTGGAAAAAGTTCTGGAAGAACGCGGTCATGAACTTTGGTTTGAAGGGGCACGTCGCACAGATTTGATCCGTTACGGTAAATATATCGAATACGCCCGCAAATACAGAGGATCTGTAACAGCTCAGGATTATATGAACCTGATGCCGCTGCCTCAGTCCGTTATTAATGAAAGTAAGGGTACTGTGATTCAAAATCCGGGTTATTGATAGTAGTATTATCGATAACTAATTAATTTTGTAAGATCTTTGTGCAGTATTGTCAGAAATAATAATGCTGCATAAAGATCTTTTTATTTTACTATGATAAACATTGTTCACATGCGAAAAACACAACTGTTATTTATTTGTTTTTTTATTTTGTCGACTGTTCTATCAGCCCAGACGAATCTGAAAAAAGCGAATTGGGAATGGAATATTTCCCAGGATGGATTGTCCCGACAATTAATTTTTAAAGGGAAACAAAGTAACGACACAATACCATTTTTTTCAGGTAAAAAGAATGATGGTCCTTCTTTTTATGTCCGGATGGATGGAAAAGAATATAAAGCGGAATGGATACCTAACGGATATGCCTCTTACCGGACTTCACTTTTGGGTGTAAAATGTGAATTAACCTATCGGGAATATAAGTCGGTTCCCACGATAGAAGTGAAGCTTCATAATTCCTCTGCCGTTCCTTTTCAACCTGAAAAAGCTGGACTAAAACTGGGTGTCGATACCTATATGGATAAATACCCGGATTGGTTCGGCAAATATTTTCCGACGCTAATGCGTTGTGAGAAAACGCATTTTTATGGTTATTTACAAACACCCTCCGAACATACGCTCGGAATTGTCTCGGAACAACCGATAGCTTCCTGGAGTGTCGATTACAATCTTGGCTATATGGATCCGCCTCCCCATTGGTTTATGGGACACCGTATTGAATCCTTAAACCTGGATTTAATGAACGAACTTCCGCTACCAGATCGAAATCCCCAAAACTTATATGAACTGAAACAAGGTGAAACAAAAACATGGTTGATTTCATTCATAAATATCGGTACTTTGGATAACCTGGAGTCTGAAATCACACGTACATATGCTCTTCCTCTTCTGAAAATAGAACAAACCACCTATCAACCCGGTGATAAAGCCAGTTTCGAGGTCTACGCAACATCTCCTGAGATTCAAATCATCGACGATAAAGGTAAAATATTGCCAGTTTCAGTAAGACAATCAGGTAAAGGGAAATCTGAAGTTACTTCCATATTGCCGGATACAGGATTATACACTGTTACTGTTACAGATGGCGAGAAACAATCCGAAGCCATTCTCTTTGCACGTCATACTTGGCAATGGGTTATGGAACAGGCGCGTTTAGCAACTCTTAAATATCATCAGAAAGCCACATCGCATGCAGAAAGCTGGTATGGTTTCTATTCGGCATTTCTTGCAGCACGTTATTTTCCCGATCAAGAGTTGGATAAACAAGTCTCTCTACGTTTCAACTACCTGTTTGACCTATTACACGATTCTGCAAAAATGGAACCTAAATATTATGCATCCCGGATTCAGAATACATCCACGACAATCGGAATGCTGGTAGATAAATATGAGGCTCAAAAAGATATTAATGACCTGAATAAAGCAGCCTTACTGGCAGATTGGATGATCCGCTTTTCTCAACGTGAAGACGGAGCTTATTATAATCATGGGACTATCTATACCAGTGTTATTTATGTGGCGAAAAGTATCCTGGAACTGGCTTTGGCAGAAAAAGAGTTAGCAGAAAAGGATCCTGTGTGGAAAGATGCGTACAACCGTCATTATACTTCAGCCAAGCGGGCAATTGATCAGCTGGTCGCTTCCCAGGGAGATTTCCAGACAGAAGGAGAGTTGACTTTTGAAGATGGCATGATATCTTGTTCAGCCCTTCAAATAGGGATGCTTGCCGTTCTCGAAAAAGATAGCGGACTACGTAAACACTATACGGATGCCATGCTGAAAATTCTGAACAGTCATGATTGTCTAACGCAACTACGGGTTCCGGATGCCCGGAGAAGACAGGGAACCATGCGTTATTGGGAAGCCCAGTACGATGTACAGATGTTACCGAATATGTTTAATTCCCCTCATGGCTGGAGCGCATGGCGTGCTTATGCAACTTACTATGCATATCTCCTAACCGGTGAAGAGAAATGGTTGATGCAGACATTTAATGCAATGGGAGCCTTTTCCAATTTGCTTGATTACAAAACCGGAGATTTACGCTGGGCTTTTGTTGTCGATCCACATCTTAAGGTGGAACAGACTTGTAGCGCAGATACGCATTATACGGCAGATTCCCAGAGCTTCGGTAATCCGCATCCGCGTTTATATGAAACCCGTCAATTTGTGATAGGAGAACAGTACGTGAATATGGTTAGTGATTGGCAAACGGTCAACACACAGGATAATGATGTGCATGAGTTATTTAAGTGCATAGGAGAGACAGTCCTTGCCAACGCCTTTATCATAGAACGTCCGGACGGTTCTGTAAAAGGATATAATTGCGATGTAAAACAAAAAGGAAACACCTTAGAGGTATCTTCCTTTGAAAAACAAATCGTACATTTACACTGCAATTTAAAACAAGCCTGCCAGGTAAAGTTTAAGCCATTTAAAGGGAAAAACCTGGAAAAAACGATACAGGCAGACTTCTGTGACTGGATTTTTTAATTCTTCTAAAATCTAACATATAATTTCCCATCTATGAAAGGTATATATATTTTTTGTTTGTTATTTCTTTCCTTTATTATGAAAGCAGTTTCTCCTATCGATGGATTACTGGAACGCATTGATAAAGGGGCTTCACGCAAATTCATCATTGAGCAGATAAAATCGCCTGTTGATTTTTTTGAACTCGACCAAAAAGACAATAAAATTGTTATACGAGGAAACAATTATATCAATATTGCTACCGGAATAAACTGGTATCTGAAATATTATGTAGGGATTCATCTCTCATGGAATGGCATGTAGGCTAAACTACCGGAAGTTTTACCGGCAGTCTCCAAAAAAGAACGCCATAAGACAGAAATGAAATATCGCTATGATTTCAACTACTGTACTTATTCGTACACTATGGCCTTTTGGGACTGGGAACGCTGGGAAAAGGAAATTGACTGGATGGCATTACACGGCATTAATTTGCCACTGGCAATGGTAGGTACGGATGGTGTATGGTATAATGTGCTGAATAAACTGGGATACAGCAAAGACGAGATTAACGAATTTGTTGCCGGTCCTGGCTTTCAAGCCTGGTGGTTAATGAATAATCTGGAAGGTTGGGGAGGTCCTAATCCGGATAGTTGGTATAAACAACAAATAGCTCTTCAACAGCGCATTTTAAAACGAATGCGTGAATATGGTATTGAACCTGTACTTCCTGGTTACTCTGGTATGGTTCCTCATAATGCAAAGGAAAAACTAGGATTAAATGTATCTGATCCGGGCTTATGGTGTGATTATCGCCGACCGGCTTTTCTGTTGCCGACCGATCCCCGCTTTCACGAAATAGCATCACTCTATTATAAAGAGATGGACAAGCTCTATGGTAAGTCTAATTTCTACAGTATGGACCCGTTTCATGAAGGAGGTAGTGTTGCCGGAGTAAATCTGGATGCTGCCGGGAAAGCAATCATGCAAGCCATGAAAAAGAATAATCCGAAAGCCGTTTGGGTAGCTCAGGCATGGCAAGCTAATCCTCGCTCTCAAATGATAGAAAACCTGAAAGCCGATGATATGATAGTTCTGGACCTGTTTGCAGAAAGCCGTCCTCAATGGGGAGATCCTCAATCCACCTGGTATCGAAAAGACGGGTTCGGACAACACGACTGGATTTATTGTATGTTGTTAAATTATGGGGGTAACGTCGGACTACACGGAAAGATGAGCCACGTGATCGATGAATTTTATAAAGCCAAGGGAAGTCCTTTCGGAAAAACATTGAAAGGCGTAGGTATGACCATGGAAGGTAGTGAGAATAATCCCGTCATGTTCGAATTGCTTACAGAGCTTCCCTGGCGTACTGAGAAATTTGATAAAGATCAATGGGTAAAAAATTATGTATTTGCCCGTTACGGAAAGACAAACAAGACAATAGAAGACGCTTGGATATTACTAAGTAATTCGATCTATAATTGCCCGCCCGAGAATGTGCAGCAAGGAACGCACGAATCTATTTTCTGTGCCCGTCCTTCTGAACATCCTTATCAGGTATCCAGCTGGTCTGAAATGAAAGATTATTACGATCCCGAAGATGTAATTCATGCGGCAGCTATGCTGGTTTCTGTGGCTGATCAATTTAAAGGGAATAATAATTTTGAATATGATCTGGTAGATATCGTTCGCCAGGCAATCGCAGAAAAAGGAAGGCGGATTGAAAAAGTGGTCGAAGCGGCCTATATTTCCGGTGATAAGTCTCTTTATATAACTTCCACAGAGCGTTTTCTGGCATTACTCCTGTTACAAGACGAATTGTTAGGGACTCGTCCGGAATTTAAAGTCGGTAACTGGATTCGACAAGCACGTTCCATTGGTAATACGCCGGAAGAAAAAGACCTTTATGAATGGAATGCGCGGGTACAGATCACAACCTGGGGAAACCGGAACGCAGCAAATGATGGAGGGTTACGGGATTATGCCCACAAAGAATGGAATGGCATTCTGAAAGACTTTTATTATATGCGCTGGAAAATCTGGTTTGACCATCAACTTCAAAAGCTGGAAGGAAATAATCCTGCTGAGATAGATTTTTATGCATTGGAAGAACCTTGGACAAAAGCAACTAATTTTTATACCTGGAAACCGGAAGGAGACTGTATTCCAACTGTAAAACGTATCTTTGCGGAAGTATTTGAATAAAAACTTATTAATAATAACGCTATGCACTTTAGAAAAACACTTCTTCTATCCTTTCTGGCTGTATTTTTTACATTGTCATGTTGGGCCGGAAGCAAATACGAATCAAAAATCGCATCTTTAGAAGGTGAAAAATGGTGGGGAGGTATGGTTGCCTTAGGGTCTCAAATGCCTTTTAAAGACAACCTCCGTCTATTCGATCTTGCCTCTGAAAACCTGAACAATCAGAATGTTCCTCTTCTTTTATCTTCTGAAGGAAGATATATCTGGAGTGAAAAACCGTTCTCTTTCAAGATGGAGAATGGCAATTTACAAATCTTTTCAGAGTATGAAAGCCTGGAACCTGTATTGGCTGGTAATACATTAAGAGATGCCTATCTGGCTGCCTCAACCAAGTATTTTCCACCTTCGGGTCAATTGCCGGATTCTTTGTTTTTCTCAATGCCGCAGTATAATACATGGATTGAACTGATGTACAATCAGAACCAGGAGGATATACTGAAATATGCGGATAACATATTGAAAAACAAATTTCCGGTAGGAGTTTTTATGGTAGACGATAACTGGCAGAAACACTATGGAAACTTTGACTTCAAGCCGGAACGTTTTCCCGATCCGAAAGGAATGATCGACCAATTGCACAAAGACGGATTCCGCATTATGTTATGGATCTGTCCATTTGTAAGTCCGGATAGCCCCGAATTCCGTGAATTGCAGCAAAAGGGGTATCTGATCAAAAAGAAAGGTACCCGGCAAGCAGCAATAATCCCCTGGTGGAACGGGTATAGCGCTTGTTACGATCTTAGTAATCCGGAAGCGGCAGAACATTTGAAACAACAGTTACGCAATATGCAGGAGAAATACGGTGTCGATGGTTTTAAATTCGATGCTGGCGATATAGGTCATTATAATGATCCGAATCTGGAGTTTTATGATAAGGCAGCTACATCGGTCGATATGTGTGAATACTGGGCGAAAATAGGATTAGATTTTCCGTTTAACGAATACCGTGCCGGTTGGAAAATGGGAGGACAGGCTTTGGTCCAGCGTTTAGGGGATAAAGATTATTCTTGGAATGCTGTAGGGCTTCTTATTCCGGATATGATCGCAGCCGGGTTATTGGGATATCCTTACGCTTGTCCGGATATGATCGGCGGCGGCCAATTCGGTTCTTTTTTGGGTGTCGATCAAACCAAGCTGGATCAGGAATTAATCGTTCGTTCCTGTCAAGTCCATACATTAATGCCTATGATGCAGTTTTCTGTAGCTCCCTGGCGTATCCTCGATGAGAAACACCTGGCTATTTGTCGTGATTATGCTCATTTACATGAAAAGATGGGAAGTTACATTTTGGAACAAGCCCGCAAATCTGCTCAGACAGGCGAACCTATCCTCCGCCATATGGAATATGCATTCCCGCATCAGGGATTTACGGATTGCAAAGACCAGTTCATGTTGGGCGATAAGTATTTGGTAGCCCCGATCCTGACCAAAGAACATACCCGCAAAGTAATGTTGCCCAAAGGACTGTGGAAAGACGATACAGGCAAGAAATTCCGTGGACCGAAAACGATTGAGGTGGAAGCTCCTTTGGAAAGGTTGCCTTGGTTTGAGAAGATAAAATAATCCGTACTATACAAAATGAGAGTGATTCGGTTTTCAATCACTCTCATTATACATTTTACTCATTATACGCTTCTACAAGTAAATGGTAATTACCCTTTTCTAATAGAGTTGCATCAAATTTGATATCAATATCTTTTGTCTCACTTTTCAACAGAGTGAAATAATTATCATTCATCATTATTGGAACGAGAGTTAATATCTGCTATCCGATTAATTGATTTTATTTTTGTGAAAGAGAGAAAGGGCGGTCGCTCAGTGCAGTACCTCGATTCTTTTCCGGCTGGTTGCTCATTTCCAATTTGAGAACACCACCATTGGTTATATCACTATATTTGATAAAGTTGCGTGTATGATTATTGCCGTTCAGGCTTGCACTTCGGATATAAACATTATTTTTACTATTGTTATTAGCCTCTATTATGAATTTATTTCCATTTTCCAAAGTAATCGTTGCCTTTGGAAATTTGGGACTACCTAATACATATTCATCTGTTCCCGGACAAACACTGTAAATACCTAAAGCACTTAGTACATACCAGGAAGACATGCCACCCTGATCTTCATCGCCGGGATAACCGTTCTCCGTTCCATTATACAAACGGTCCATCACCTGACGAATCCAGTACTGGGTTTTCCATGGCTGACCAGCATAATTATAGAGGTAAATCATATGTTGAATAGGTTGATTCCCTTGTGCATACTGTCCCATCTTTGCTAATTCCATCTCCAGCATTTCATGTATTTTCGTGCCATAAGTACCGTATTTTATCGTATTAGGCACAGAGAATACAGAATCGATCTTTGCTACAAACTTTTCGTCACCCCCCATCAGATTTATCAGTCCTTTTACATCATGAAATACAGACCAGGTGTAATGCCAGGCATTTCCTTCACAGTATGGACCGCCCCATTCGTACGGATCGAAATCGGCCCAGGAACCGTCTATTTTTCTTCCACGCATAAATCCGACTGAAGGGTCGTATACATTCTTGTAATTATACATTTGTTTACCGAATATATCCTGGTAAAATTTATTTCCTGTCATTTTAGCCAACTGATAACCACAGAAATCATCATAGGCATATTCCAATGTCTGTGCTGTTGAACCCATGGATTCCGGATAAGGGATATAACCTATCTGATAATATTCTTTCCAGAGAAAACGTCCGTTGGCTCCTCCCCAAGGACCTTTGTTCATCGCTTCGTGTGCATAAGCTTTCAGAGCCTGTTCAGGATCGAAAGTTCTGATTCCTTTTGCCCAGGCATCGGCCAGCAAGGAAATAGCATGGTTACCAATCATACCACCGGTTTCACTGGGTGCAGACCAGGAAGGTAACCAGCCACATTGTTCTTGTGCATCAAGCAATGCTTGCATATAGCGTCCTTGCATGGTTGGATGGAGAATGTTCGTCAGAGGGAACTGAGAACGGAATGTATCCCAAAAACCGTTGTCTGTGAACATATATCCATCGTGAATCTTAGAATCGTAAGGGCTGAAATAGTAAGGTTCTCCATTCTCTTTTTCTTCATAGAATTTGTGAGAGAAGAGATTGGCACGGAACATACAGGAGTAGAATGTAGTCATGTCTTCTTCCGTACCACCTTCTACCAATACCCTATTTAACAAAGTATTCCATTCGTTCCTTGCAGCCTTTTTCGTATCTTCCAGCGATTTATGGTTCCCTAATTCACGTTGCAACGTAACCATAGCCTGTTCATGGCTAATATAAGAAGAGGTAACTTTAACCTGCACTTTTACTCCTTGCTTGAACTGGACATAAGCACCAACACCCGCACCGGAAGCAGCTAACTGACCACTTACTGTTTGATTGTCTTTATTATTCCATGTTCCGTATGCCGTAAAAGGTTTATCGAACTGGATAACAAAATAGTTCATAAACTCTTTTGGTACAAATGCACCATTGTTCACATAACCGGTAATTCGTTTGTTTTTCGGGTCTATCTTTACATCACTCATTTTCGTATAACCATCCAGGACTACATAAGCATCACCTGTAGAAGGATAGGAAAAGCGAAAATGGACAGAGCGAGTTGTCGGAGACATTTCTGTAGTTATGCCATTATCAAATTTAACCTTATAGTAATGCGGACTGCCTACCTCATTCTCGTGTTTGAAAGATAAAGCACGTTCTTCTTCACCAACAACCAGCTTTCCTAATACCGGCATTAAAGAGAATACGCCATAATCCCCCACCCACGGGCTACATTGATGAGTTTCCTGAAATCCACGTATAGTAGCAGCAGTATATTTATATTTCCATCCGTCTCCATTTTTACCTGTCTGTGGCGACCAGGCATGCATAGGATATGGTACGGCTGTTGTGGGATAGGTATTTCCCCAGCTAAGTTCATAAGTAGAGTTTGTTCCTTGCAATGTATTGACATATTTTACCAGATCTTTCTGTGCCGATACTTGCGAGGATATGCTTATTCCTACAATCAATATGAGTGCTGTAAATAATCTTTTGATATTGGATTTGTTGTTTTTATTCATTTCGTATAGTTTTATTTTATTAATTATTACATGACCTGTTTATTTTTCAGTGAGACCTTTCCATGAATCCGTACGAAACGGAGAAGCGAGCAGTCCGTCACTATTTACCAGATTATTGTCTGCCGGATTGTTAGACCATCCATAACGGACTGCGACCGGTTCTTTGATTTCGTCGTTGAAGACAATAACTTTCCCAGCATGTATATAGGCCTGTGCCCATACAAATTTCCGGTCTGATCCGGCAATAGTAAAACCGTTGATATAGCTATATCTATTTTTATCACTGGTGGATAATCCTTTACCGACATTGGAGAAAGAAAGTATGATTTTATTTCCTTCCTTTTTCATCGACTCAAATACAGGACCGGCTCCCAAAACATCTTGCCCATAAGCAATTTTCAAGGCATTCTGAGCCAACCGCTTACCTACATCCTGTTTGTTTCTTGGATGAATGTCAAAAGCCTCCCCTATATCGGTAATTACAGCTTGTCCGGTTTTGTGCAAGCGTAAAGTCATATTTTGTGCTTCACGTAACTCAGCCCATTCACTTTCCTGAGGTTGTGCCTCTATAGCCATAAAGTTAGCTAACTGAACCCAGATAAAAGGGAACTCGTACCCCCATTGTTTACGCCAGTCATTAATCATTAGCGGAAACAATGAACGATATTGCCAGGCATGAGCAGCGTTATTTTCACCTTGATACCAAATTACCCCTTTAATGTTGTAACCGACCAAAGGACGTATCATGCCATTGTAAAGCAAAGACGAAAAGCTGTTAGGTCCGGAACCTGTGTTTGAAAAACCATAGGATGAACTAAGAACAGATGGTTTGTAACTCCATTCTCCCGCTAAAGGATATTTACGTCCAGCGACTTCCAGAAAAACCTCCTCATCTTTTGCAGACATGCCACCGATAGTACCTGTATCTGTCATACGCAAGGTAATTATGTTTTTTCCACTTTTCAATATACCGTCTTTAATGTGGTAGTTTCTGTTTGCAAACCAGAAATCAGTTCTTCCGACCTCAACACCATTCACATAGGTGATATCTCCGTCATCAATTCCACCCAACTGGATATGGCCTTCCAAACCGGCAGCTTCATCCGGCAAGTCAATCTCTGTTCTGAACCAGACTACCCCATCTTCATTTTTCAAATCACCGGACCAGATAGATGGGATATGAACCTTTTTCCAATCGGTCGTTTTCATAGTAGGAGCATACCATTTTTCGATCAATCCTTTATCTTTTTCCAGAGCCTTTTTGAAGCGTTCGATATCTTGCATAGAATAACCTAATGCTTTTTCCAACGTTTTACCTTTATAAGAGGCGTATACAGGGTTCTCCATAGCGGCCTCCCAACCTGTCCAGGTTTCAATATCGGTACCTCCCCAGGAAGAATGAATTAACCCGACAGGGACATCCAACTCTTTCTCTAAAGCTTGTCCGAAGAAATAAGCGACAGCAGAAAATGTAGGGCTTGTCAATGGGTTACATTCTTCCCATGAAGTTTCTTGTATATCGTCGCACTCATTCGTTTGTATCGTTTTAGGAACTGTAAGCAAACGGATTTGCTTATTTTCCGACTGTCGAATAGCCTCTTCCGCATTATGTGCTCCACTCAGATTAAATTCCATATTGGATTGCCCGCTACACAACCAGACATCTCCAATCAGAATATTATCTAATGCAATAGTATTATCATGGCCTTTCACCGTCATACTAAAAGGACCTCCATATCTCATAGAGGGTAGTTCTACCTGCCAGCGACCATGCTGATCTGCTTTTGCCGTTATACTCGTTCCGTTGAATGAAACAGTAACGGTTTCTTTTTTATCCGCTTTTCCCCAGATATGAATAGGCATATCCCGTTGAAGTACCATATTATCGGAGAAGAAATGCGGCAGGCTGACAGTAGCCTGCATAAAGCTGCTGAACAATAAGCCTACAGCTAATAATGATGGTTTGATAATCTTTCTCATATTTATCGTTTATGTTATTTGTTGCTAATTTATTCCCCATTCTTGATTAGGAGCAGCTCCTACTTCTATTTCTAAAGCTCCTCCTGCTATTATTTCCTGATAGTCGATGTGGCACTTTGTATATGTTTTGCCATTTAACCGTGCGGATTGGATGTACACGTTTTCAGGTGAATTATTCCGCACCTGAATTGTAAACGTTTTACCTTTCCCAACCTGTATGACAATATGATCAAATAATGGCGTTGTAATTTCAAAACGAGTTTCTCCAGGGCAGACCGGATGAATGCCGCAAGCAGTCAATACATACCAGGCAGACATTTGGCCAACATCTTCATTTCCAACTAATCCTTCGACAGCATTTTTATAGGCTTTTTCGCAGATAAAACGACTCCATTTCTGAGTTTTCCAGGGCTCTCCCAGACGATTGTACAGGAAGGGAACATGATGTACCGGTTCATTTGCATGGTTATAATAACTGTTCCACAAAAAATCGGGAGGTGTTTTTTCAAACATATTATCGAGATCTGTAATCACAACGCCTCTTCCTCCTTTTAAGGTAACCAAACCCTCGATATCATGTGGAACAAACCAACCTTGTTGTAATTCGTTACATTCCATGCAGCCATACCATTCCTGTAAATATCCTTCTTTCGGCCATGCAACAAAAGAGCCGTCTTCTTGCCGGGGGCGAAAGCTTTTCTTTTCAGGATCATAGATGTTGCGGTATGCCTGCGAACGTTTACGATACTTCTCCTGGTCCTCCTTTTTCCGGAGCTGACGCGCCAATTCCGACAGACACCATTCTGTATATCCGTATTCCAATGTTTTGGATATTCCTATTGGGTCTGGTGTATATCCCAGTTCCCCGTTCCCAAATTTTTCAGAAGAGTTAACGGCATATCGGTAGGCCTTTTCTATATCATATTTCCGGATACCTTTCGCATAAGCATCTGCCAATACTGAAATGGCCGGATTACCCAACATACACCCGCTATAAGCATTCAATAATTCCCAACGTTCGTAATATTCCTTTCCACTTTGTTCTGCTAACACAATTAATGAATTTAATAAATCATCAATTAATTGTGGATTGATAATCGTCTGTAAAGGCATCTGGCTACGGAAAACATCCCATCCACTGAATATAGTCCGTTTGGTAAATGAATCGGAAATATAAACTTTTCCATCTGCTCCCGGATATTCTCCATTTACGTCGGAAAAAATACGGGGATCAATCATTGTATGGTAAAGTGAAGTATAGAAAATTGTCTTTTGTTCTTCGTTTTTACCTTCTACTGAAATTTTATCTAATGCCTTATCCCATAAAATACGACTATTATCATATACCTGACTAAAATCCCAATCCTGTATTTCAGCTTTCAGATTCTTTTCAGCGCCTTCAGGGCTGGTAAAAGAAATCCCTGCCTTCAACAATATCTGTTCATCCTTTTGCGTTTCAAACTCGGAGTAAAAACCCAGATGTTTTCCTTTAAATTCTTTTACGCCCGGTATAATTTTTGCATCAGCAATCAATTGCTGATATGCATCACTTTCTATGTTTTCCCTTTTGCGGGGTTGATCATCGGGTATATCGGCACTCCATACTCCATAGTTTTTTAACGGTTTGGAGAACTGGGCATAAAAGTATACGGTATAATTTGCTTTCCCTTCTCCATTACCCCAGCCTCCGCCATCCGGCGTACATATCATTTTTCCGGCAATTGTATGTTTATCCAACACCTTCACTTCCTGCCAGGTAGAGGTTCCGCCTACACGGCGCGCCAGGTCGATCTGGATACGCGACTGCTTATCAGCAGGGAAAGTAAAACGAAGCATTCCGCTATGTGGAGCGGCTGTTGCTTCCGTACGAATATTATAATCGCTTAGAAGAACCGAATAATATCCCGCTTTTGCCTGTTCTGATTTTTTATCATAACGGGAACGGTAACCTGCATCCGGATTATCCGGTTTACCGGAATTAGTTTTCAATGGTCCGGTAGTAGGCATTACCAGAAAGTTTCCCAGATCCCCGAACCAGCCAACCCCGCTCATTTGGGTGAAGGCAAAGCCTTCGATGCTCTTATGTTCATAACTATATCCTGAACCGTTATCCCCTCCGGTAATCGTGTTGGGACTTACCTGAACCATACCATAAGGAGTCGTTGCTCCCGGAAAAGTTTTTCCTAGCCCATGATAAGCTCCCGCCGCATCTACATTCGTACTAGCCCCGACAAACGGGTTGACATAATCCGATAGATGCAAAGATATTTCCGCCTGGTTGGCTACAGAGTTACAACCGACCAATGCGGTACTGACTAGAATACCTAATAGTTTATACATCTGAAGGTCTATTTTTATTATTGTTTAATTCTGAATGTCTTAATCCCGAATTGAGGAATATCAAAAGACAAAATCTGCCGGTTCTTATCTTTCCGGTAAGAATAATCTTTTATCTTTTCATTTTCCAGATTTATTTCTTCAACAGAAGCCGGAATAAACGGTAGTATAAAGGATTTCATTCCGCTTGTCCCCTCATTATAAAGACGGACAATCAAATTATCCCCGTCGTAATAAGCAGTACTCAAAAGTAAATCCTTATCCGGTATACTTAATAAAGAAGCAGATGGTTTATCCGAAGTCGCATACAAGGCAACCAATGGTTCTCCCCTTCTGGCATTTTCAAAAGATATATAGGCTTCATTCCACATACCTCTATGAGGTAGAAAGCTGTAATTGATTTCCGTCTGTTCCTTTATGGCATAATCCCGTCCCCACAGTCCGCCACCAGAATACTGGACAGTCAGTCCCAACGGATAGTCTTCTCCATGCAAATAGCTGGTTGTATGGTCTGTAAACAGACAGAAAGCCTGATTATTCTGTTTGTCGTACAAATCCACCCAATTCAGGATGACATTATTCTTTATACTGTCCCAACGATTGAAAAAAGTATTTTTCAATTTACTTTCGCAGACATCGAAGGGAGCATTTTTGTAAACCTGCTTATGACCCGGAAGAACGGGGAAAAGCAGATGTAATTTATAACGATCATCATAATAAGTCTTGCGAGATTCCTGCATTTTGCTGGTTTCTTTCCGTTCTCCAATCCTGGTATTACCTTGCCAACTAATTATCAAACGACAATCAATCCGAGGGTCTCCTTTCTTTAATGTCAAATATTGTGTAAACGGATGTCGTCCTATTTTCCCTTTGATGGAAACAGTCGTTATCAGAGCCCCATCCACTTCTACAGATACATTGGCCGGAGTTGAGGAGGAAGATAAAAAGCCTCCTTCTTCATAAAAGTTACCACGCAGTTCGTTGAAAGCATAACCTGCCTGATTGTCTATCCATTCTTTCTTTTCTTTTTTACTGTAGAGAGATGTGATTGTACCACCTTTTTCCGGGTCAATTTCTATCCGATACAAATCATTCTCTACAAGCAAGTGGTTATTTGCTAACCTTTTGGTTTGTATCTCTTTACTCTTTGAAACCTTACCTTCTTTCAGGGAAAAAGAAGTATATCCCATTGCGGGGACATCCGCCATAAATACGATTTCATTTTTTGATATTTTCTGATAAGGAACCGTTTTACCAGAAATATTTTTCACAACAAATGGAATGGAAGTCCAGGGAGTATTTAATTTACAATGGACTAACTCCTTACGATTTATTCCAGCCGTATTATATATTTGTATCGTTGAGTCATCTCTTTGTTGGGGAGCAATCAACTGATCACATATGTTATTACTTTCAGTTGTATATAAACGTACGTTCTCCGCCCAGGTTTTTCCAGTACTTCCCATGTTATTGTAAGGTACAATCCAGCAATCGTGATGTTGTGACATCAATAAGTTACGCCATGCCCTGTCGAGCGCTTTATTATCCCAGGCTTTCCGATCGTAAAACCTCTGTAGAGTAGCTATTTTTTCGGTCTGTATCAGTTTTTGTTCGGTAACTCGTATTTCCTGCGACAGCTTTTGGAGCACCTGGCTTCCCCACATCAAAGAAACCAGCACATCCTCCTGGCTGACTCTCCAGTCCTTAGCAGGAAGTCTGTCTGTTACCTTGTTTAAATAATCAGTCCATAGAGTATAAGTTCCGGAAGATTTTTCAGGGGCTCCGAGCCAAGGTCCGTTTTTCCATCCGGCATCCTGATAACACATACCTATCGGATATGCTATACCACCTTCTTTACAGGCATTCAGGTATTTGGAGGAATTGTTCCATGCGGTTGTCTGCCAAGTGGAGTTATCTTCCAGTTTTTCCACACTATAACGGGGAATGGTCAGCATTTGAGTATTGTCCGGACCGATCCAGTTCACTAAGTCATCTCCGTAAGCTACCATATATCCTCCATAGCAAGTATCCGGATTCTTCAATACAGCATACCGGAAACCAAACAAACGGAGTATTTGTGGCAACGCACTGGTGAAGCAGGGCTCTTCCACGGCATATGTGTGGAATGAAAGTGTAGGAAAATGAACCCTCAACAGGTTCATACCATAAGAAAACTGCCGTATCAGGCTTTCCCCCGAGATATTGTAACAATAAGGTTGTGAATAGGTGGGGTTAGTGAATTCAATAAGCCGTCCGTCTTCTTTCGCCAGGAATTGTTGAAACTCTCTATATGTATCCGGTACCCAAACTTTAACAGAGTCAAATGTTTCCGGTTCCAATTCCAGATTAATCCGCCAGCCCGGATATTCTTTCAGTTTATCCATCATGAATGCAGTTTGCCATTTAGGGTAATGTCCGAACACACCTCCGTGATATCCGTCGGCAAAATAGACAGACTGGGCATGTAGTCCTCCTAACCCTATCAGGGTAATAAGTGATGATACGATTTGCTTTCTCATGGTACTAACTGTTGGTCTGTTTTCACTTTTACATCTGTATTAATTCAATTCTTCTGATTTTGGGCTGAGCGATCGAATAAATCATGTTTACAAGTACCTCCATTTCTTTATTCCATGCTTCGCGTATTTCAGGATGCATCGCTTTGGTGAAATTATCAATATGTCCCTGCAAGAAAATGTTGGCATTCAGATTGGCTCGAATAGAATCCATCGCTACATGATTATCGGCAAACAGAAGTCCTTTATCTTTCAAAATAGCAAATTCAGTCCAGGCATATTCTCGAAAACGTTTTTCTATTTCCCAACGTTCTTCGTTCAGATGCATGATTTTTACTGCTTGTTGATATTGGGGCGTCTGGGTCAACTCCGCCATATTGATACCTTTAGCCAGGTCTTCCGCTGGAAAAGTTGCCATTTCTTCTCCGTCAATTTTCAGGGTATAATTGCCTTTCAAACCTTTAACCCGCAACACTTCCTGATTAATATCCTGTATAAGAGGCACATATTGAGAAGCCATCGACTGACTCCTTTTTTTACCCCAACCACGTGGTACTGTATCTAAAGGATAAGGCAAAGCTTTTGCCAGGTAGCTAAAAGAGAGGTTACCGTTTTGGTTTTCCACATTACTAATGTAACAATTGTTTTGCGTTTCTACTCTTTTGTTTGTAGCATTTACACAAATTTCAGCAACTGGCTTTCCGGCAAGTCCCTGTGATTTCAGAAAGAAATAAGCCATCAGCATATTCCCATCGTTATCCGGGTGGATACGGTCTCCCTGCATTAAAGTGAACTCAGGATTCTTCGCTTGTTGTTCTGCGTTGATTTGTAAAATGGGGTTATGGAAATCAACGAAGGCCCAGTTGTTTTTCTTCGCAGCATCAATCTGCATGCCTATAATTTTCCGAATTGTTTCATTTTTGTTCGGGAACGGTTTATTATCCGCATTTTTCCAGGTTTCATCGTAAGGAGAACCTCCTATCAAAACCACCTCCGTTTCCGGATGTCCTTTCATTATTTTCTGCATAGCCTGAAACGTGGTATCCACTCTTTGTAGTTGCTTTTCAACAAACTGAGCTGCATCATCCCGGAAGTATTCATAATAACCGCTGTCATTCATCCCAAACGTCAAAGTCAGAACAGTCGGCTTTTTTGCATACGCATCTTCTTCCAGACGCTTGAGCATATCCCAGGATGCGTCCCCTCCGATACCTGCACTATACATTTGCATACGCTGATCCGGAAAACGGGTCATATAATATAACCAGATATAAGAATGGTAATGTCCTCCTTCGGTAATACTATTTCCAACGAAGACCACCCGGTCGCCAGCTTTAAACGGTTCCGGAGCTTTTTGGGCAGACAAAGATTGCACAGCCAATAAAGCTGAAGCTATTAATACTATTAATTGTTTCATTTTCATTAAAATTCTAATTGTTTGTCGGAAACTGCAACAGCTACAAATGAGTCTGCACAGCCGTAATATAGATACCATTTGTTTTTATAATACACCAGCCCTTCGATAAAAACAGTTCCTGCTGGGTACTGGCCACTTTTTTCAAAATCATCCGTAGGTTGCAGGAATGGTTTATCCAGGCGGGCTATTACTTTTGTCGGATCTTTCTGATCGAACAAAACCTGACCTGCACAATAAGAGTTGGCTGGATAAGCGGTGTCCCCTTCGGTTCCGGCTCTGTTTTTCCCGTTGTATAATAACAGAATGCCTTTCTTGGTAAGGATAGCGGGAGGACCACATTCCGTTAAATGGCTATCAAATTTACCTGGACGGGGAGAAAATAGCTTCAACAAATTACCATCTTTATCTACAAGCGGTTCCCAGTCCGTCAGATTATCGGAGGTTGCAGCATATACATTCTGTTCTCCCCAATACATGAAATATCTGCCATTGATCTTTGTAATAACTTGTTTATTCCCCTTTAGTGTGGTTACGATAGAGGCAGATTTAGACGGTTCGTCATAAAATCGACCTTCATATGCTTTGCCAAATGCCGGCCCGTGTTTTGTCCAGTTTACTAAATCCTTGGATGTCGCAACTGCAAGACGGGGTACTTTTCGGTTCCATTGTGTGTATAGTAATACATACGTACCATCTTCAGTCATTGCTACACGTGGATCTTCCGTTCCTCCAGGACACTCATTCGCTTCTTGCGAATCTTTCGCAGGGTAGAATGCAGGGGTAGTTTTCCTTGTAAAATTAAGCCCATCAACAGAGGTTGCATATCCTAAACGAGATGTTCTGGAACCAATCCCCTGTGCCGAATTATCCTCTGCACGGTAAAGAACGACAATTTCATTCTTGTAAATAGTTGCGGCCGGATTGAATGTGTCGCTTTCTTCCCAGGCAACAGAGTCTTCCCGCATCGGACAGTAAAACTTTGTACTTCCCTGCGGAGAGATAATCGGATTCTTACCGGCTGGGCGTTCGAAACCATCCAGACACCAGTCTGTAGTGTCTACAGCGACAGTTTCTGTACTTTTCTTTTTCATTTCGCATGAAGTGAATGCTATTGCCAGCAGTAAGCCGGCAGAGATAATCATAATACCTTTATTCATGGATATCTTTCTTTTATTTAATTAGTAGATAACAGATACAATTTATCACACAACTGTTTTTAGACTTACAATATTATAATATATATCTGTTATTAAGCCTCTACTCTTGACCTTCTTCGTGTAATTGTATCATTTTTTCTTTCTTATGACAGGATAGACTGCTTAATTTCCAAAAGAAGGTGGAGTTACTGAAGTTCCCCATGCCTTATTCGGTTTCGGGGACAGCGAATATTCGAGTATTCCGCCATTTTTAATGTCATTCCAGTCAATCCAAGTCGAATCAGATCTTTTCCCGTTTACTTTCAAAGCCTGTATATATTCTTTCCTTTCGTCCCCACCTTTTATCACTAAATCCCCATCTGCCAAATGCAATATAATTTCAGGAAAGAAGGGACTGTTAATGGAAAAACCTCCAACTCCGGGTATTTCAGGGAAAAGACCGATATTGGCAAATACATACCAAGCCCCCATCGAACCCAAATCATCATTTCCGGGAAGTCCATCCAGACGGCTATTGTACTGTTCATCCAATACTTTACGGATGATATGCTGTGCTTTATAAGGTGCCCCCACCCAATTATAAATCCAAGGAATTTGGAAACTGGGTTCATTACCCGAAGCAAACCATTCATCTCCATAACTGGCATCCAGGCGGTGAAATAATTCGTCCAAACGTTTTTCTCCTTCTTGTTTGCCTCCGATTATTTGAAGCAATCCTTCCAGATCGTAAGGAACCATCCAGAAATAATTTTTGTAAGTAGATTCACGCCAATCGTCACCCTGTTTCTTCCAGGAACCATCTTCGTTGCGGGAACGGAGCCAATTAGTTTCTTTATCATACAAATTCTTCCATTTCATGGCACGGTTGGTATAATAATTGCAGACAGGTTCATCGTTGCAAGCCTGGAGCGCATATCTTCCAATCGCAAAATCAGAAGAGGTATATTCCAGCATGGCAGAAGCATCATAATACCCTTTTTCAAGATACTGTTCGAGACCGGGACGGGTCAATACACCCTGTGAATTGGCTCCCGGCACTTCTGCTCCATAACGCATCGTTTTCAGTATACTGCGTGTATCGTAATTTCTGGCACCGAAAGCATAAGCATTCGCAATCAGAATTGGTGTAGGATCTCCTTGCATAATACCAGTCTCAATATTTGCCAGAACCCAACGGGGAAATCCACCTCCTGAACGAATGGCAAATAACTGATGCGACATGACAATATCGGAAGTAACATCCGGAGCCAGCATGGCGATCAACTGAGTTTGTGTGCGGTAAGTATCCCAATTACTGAAAGAGGTATAATATTTACGTTCGGATTTATAAACTTTATTATCTGAACCCATATATTCACCGTTCACATCACTACAAACGTTGGGATGGATAAATGAATGGTATAAATGCGTATAGAATTGTGAGACACGGTCTTCGTTATTTCCCTTTACTTCAATTTTTCCCAAATACTTATTCCATTTATTGGCTGCCGATTGTTTTACAGAGGAAAAGTTCCACGCCGGATTTTCTGTTTTCAGATTTTCTCTTGCATTTTCGACCGAAACATAAGATACTCCGATCTTATATAAAACCTCTTTCTTCTTATTAAGGTCGAAAGTGAAATAAACCCCGGAGTTTTTACCTTCCGCAAATTTCTCCCCCGGAAGTAAGCGTTCATTTTTCCATACACCTAATGAAACGGAAGGAACATCAAATTCTGCAACGAAATAGACTTTATAGGGAGTAGGAAATCCGCAAAAAGCGCCCCCGTCAGCATAACCTTCGCAGGAAGTAGGAGAAGTTATTGAAATGGCAGCAACCTGAATCGGCGTTGCTGCTACACCACCACCTATAATAATCGTTCCTCTATTTTCATTTGCTGAAAAAGAATATTTAGCCATTCCGGTTCTTTCCGTAACCGTTAATTCAGCCTGTATACTGTCGTTGACACAGGTTGCATAATATCCTGCCGTACCTTTTTCTTTGGTGAGAGATGCCCGCAGATTTATAATACTGTCCGGAGATGTCCTCAGTTCACCGGATAACGGTAGAGTCGGAAAATTACCCATATGGTCGCAACCTGCCCCACTCAACTGGTTGATAACAAATCCCAGTTGCTTTGAGAAATAAGTAGGCGTAAATTGTACCATCCCGAAGGGATAAGTAGCTCCCGGATACAAATATCCCGAAGACCAGCCATTTCCCTGAGTTCCGATTAAAGTATTTACTTTCCCGCTATAATCCTGCGCCTGTAAAACAGCCGGCCAAAGAGATAAAACCTGTATTGCAACAGACAGGAAAAATGTATATAACTGTTTTCTCATGTTATTTTTATAATAGAAAATCGTTTTACTTAGGAATATACCTCCCCGGTATCCGATGTTTCCATAGGATACACAGAGAGTGTATATTCCTGTAAGTGAATAAACTAAAACCTATAAACCTTTCTGTTTATTTTTCTATAGTAACTTTAACGGGAACAACTGTACTGTAGTTCACTTTGCCGTTTGTAGTTACACCAATACGGACAAAGATCTGGCTTCCGTGACCCAAGATAATGGCTTTGTTATCTTCTTTGTTGAAGTTCGCATTATTGGTAAGGTCAATAGATTGGGTCAGTTCTGTGTTTAATAACTGATTATCATCCGTCCCTTTACGGTCGAGAGTATTCATATCCATAAAATTACCGGTAACCTTATCTATATACGGACTGATATGCCAGGCTAGAAATGTATTTTCAATCTTGTAATCAGCTTTACTTCTTGAAATCTTATAAGTCACGTTCAGTTGTTTGTTCTCGAAAGTAGCTCTTACATCACTAATACGGGCATAAGGAGTGACTAAGATATCTTTTTCTGTAATGCTTCCACCTCGAAGAGACACATCTATTGTATCGACCGGATAGAAATTAGTTTGTTCAAAAGTCAATAGATAATCCGTACTGAACGCCCAGCTATTTTCATAGGTTCCATCTATTTTTGCATAGAAAGAAACCGGAAGTTCCGAATGATCCCGGTCTGTAGAATAGAAACGGTCTTTTTCATACAGTCGCAACCTTACGCCATTGTCTCCCTGCACCGGCATAGGGACAAGTTCCGATGTCTCTGCATCAATAAAACGACCTTTGATTCCAGAATTGGGTTCATTGTAGTTGTCATCCTGACAAGAAACCAAGGAAAGGGAGCCAAGCAAAATGGATAATATGCTATATATAATTTTTTTCATATTTAGAATATTTTTTAATTAAAAACCAGGATTATTAGGACCTAACATTGGATTACTACTCATGTCATCGTCCTTGATTTTTACATAGTAATTCCTTGTCTGGAACACTTTATTGGGCTTCGGAGCTTTACCGGTAGTAAAGATGTATTTATTTTCGCCCCATACAAACCAGGGGTATAAAGCATTTGTCGGAAAGTCAGCCAATACGATATGGGCAGTTCTCCATCTTTTCAAATCCCAATGGCGATGATTTTCGTAAGCCAGTTCGACACGGCGTTCGTTGCGGATACGTTCCAGAGTTACCTCACCACTCAGTTCACGTATGTCGGCACGTCTTCTGACTTCATTCAATGCAGCTTCAGCTTCGCCGCTTTTCCCTAATTCCATAGCGGCTTCAGCCTTGTTCAGATACATTTCTGCCAAACGGAAGATAGGCCAGGGTGCTTCAGAATAATTCCCAACAATGTTTGTAATCGATTCATCCGAAAACTTTTTTGTATAGAAACCGGTCTTACCAACGTCTCCCGTATCCCAAACACCGTCTTTGCCCAAGATTTTCACCTGGCTGTTTTTGTAGTATTCATCTTTATTGCCGGAAGTAACGAATTTGTCATTTCCTGCAATAGACGGGTCATAAATACCTCTTCTGATTTCAACGATACCACCACGACAGTTATCAAACGGGAGATAAAATGTAGCTCTCAGGCGCGGGTCTTTATCCTTGAACAGATCCAGCGGTGAATCATACTTAATGAAGTTGCCAGAGTTATCTTTCAACTTCAGTTTACCGGAAGTTCCATCTTTATATTCATATGCTTCAATTAAATCTAAAGTAGGATTTTGTCCGCAGCCATATCCATTCTGAACAAAACTAAACGGGACATTCAGTAAGTCCCAGGAATGTCCTTTATCTACAGCCTGAAATTCTCTATAGAAAATGAACTCTGAACATCCTCTCTTTTCGAGGAACATTTTTTGATAATTTTCAACTTTATCGGAATACTTATTATATAAACTATATTGATTGGAATTAATAACACTATCTGATGCGGTGATGGCTTTTTTCCAGTATTTATCGGCGTCTCCGTTGTTGACTCCAACGATACCATTTAATTGAACTTCTCCATATTTGGCGATGGAGGCTGCATATAAAGCTGCTCTGGACTGTAAGGCAAAAGCTCCGTAACGGGTAATACGAGTACGGCTGTTTGCGTCTCTTGAAACCGGAAGTTCGGAAGTAATTTCATCGACTTCGTTGATAATGAAATCCCAAACTGCCTGCTCTTTATCTCTCGGTACTTGCAAAGCTGGCAAATCTTCCGGGCCTGTATAACTTTGTACATCTGTTACGATAGGTACACCACCGTATCGTTTTACCAGGTTGAAATAATGGAATGCACGCAAAAAACGTGCTTCTGCATTGTAGGCATTCTTCAGTTTTTCCTCCATAGCAGATGCTTCCAGCTTTTCAAGAAAAACATTACAACCACGGATACTTTTATAAGTATCTGCCCAAAGCCCAAACCATTCGTCGTTAAATGTAGCTCTTGCCACATCGCCTGTTCCAAGATCACCCGCCTGAAAAGCTCCGGTTCCTTCATCGGAAGCAGTTGTTAAACTCACGTTCCAAACATCCCAACCTTCAAAATAAGCAGAATTTTGTTCCACCTGCAATTTATCATATAAATTGGCAAGTGCACCTGTAACCAACGTTTCATCTTTCCATACATCTTCTTCTGTTAACCTGTCAGTAACAGGAACATCGAAATCGTTACATGAAGACATGCCGACAAGGGATGCGAAAATAAAACTATATACTAATCTTTTCATATATCTTCTTTTTAAAAACCAATATTAATACCGAATGAATAAACTTTTAATTGCGGATAATAAAAACTCATCCATCCTTCCACAGCTTCCGGGTCCGTATATTTCACGTTAGTAATCGTCAACGGGTTATAAGCATTGAAGTATACACGCAGGTTATCCACCCCGACCTTGCTCAGTAATGATTTAGGAATAGAATATCCCAATTCGATACTCTTCATACGGACATAATAAGCATTGGTCGTCCAGTATGTAGAACTTCTTGAATTGTTATCATTATTATCGATACGCAAAGAAGGAAATTTACCCGGTACCCACTCGCTATATGGGTCATCATAGTCTGCTTTATGCCATCTGTCCGTCCAAATTTCAAAACCGTTCCCTTCACCCGGACCTCTGAACGGATTTTTACAAGCATTCAGCATCTGGGTATAATTGGAAGCTCCCTGAAACAGAATGTCGAGATCAAAGTTATTCCATGCAAATGTCAGATTCAACCCAAAGTTCAGGTCAGGAAATGCCCCCTTACCAATAACCTTCTGGTCATTATCGTCGATGATGCCATCACCGTTTAAATCCTGGTATTTGATATCACCCGGACGTAAAGAAGAATTCGCCTTACCATCCTGAATAGGAGATTTATAGATTTCTTCATAAGACTGGAACTGACCGATAGCTTCATACCCCCATGTTTTGTTGGTATACCGGTAACTTCCATTATCACGCCAGTTCTTATATTGGTTTAACGGCGCAGCTTGTTCTTTATATAAATCTTTTGCTCTGGAATAAGCGACATTACCTTTAATACGGAAATCTACATTACCAATGCGTTGTGCTGTTCCCAGGGTTAATTCGAAACCACGGTTATCGCTGCTGTTCAGGTTTTCCTGTGGAAGAGGAATACCGGCTGTTGTCGGTAATGAAGTTTCACGAGTTGCATATAACCCTGTTGTTTTACGGTAGAAATAGTCAAATTCAAAACTCAATTTTCCATTCCAGAAAGAGCCGTCGAAACCAATATTGGTTGTTTGTACTTTATACCAGAAGATATTCATATTTGCCAGATTAGCTTCTGAAAGTCCCTGAGTAATAGATGCTCCGTTGTTACCCCCGAAAATGTAATTACCTGACGGATATAACCAACCGCTAACAAAGTTGTTTGCATTCAACGAATTGTTGTTTCCGATCTTACCCCATGAGCCACGGATTTTGAAATTGTCCATAGCCGGAACTGCATCTTTAATGAACGGTTCTTCAGATAGTCTCCAACCGGCGGATACAGCAGGGAAGAACCCCCAGCGGTGGTTAGGAGAGTTCTTGAAAGAACCATCATAACGAAAACTGAATTCTGCCATATATTTACCGGCAAAATCATAGTTGAAACGACCTACATAACCTCCATATTTATCAACGGATGAGTTTCCTGAATTCTGCATATTATCCTTATCTCCCTTATCCAGTTCAGGTATAGCAGAAGTCATGCTGAAATAACGGCGTGCGTCAAACCAGTTTGTTTTAACTTCTTTCCACTCAAAAAGCAACAAACCTTCTACGTTATGTTTCTTTCCGAAAGTATTCTTATAGCTTAACGAATACTGCTGAGTAGTTTTATAGTAAGGCTGTGTTCTCTGATACAATTCGCCTTGTGCCACTTTGGTAATCGGATTGTATACATCCAGTGTCTGATCGTAGGTATAAGATTTGAAATCTTTCTTCAATTCTTTCTTCATTTCACTTGTGTAGTCGTAAGCCAGGAAAGCTCTTGCTATAAAACCTTTCATAATTTCATAGCTTAAAGACATTTGACCATTGAATTCGAGATAACGTTTATCCTTATAACCGGTTGCTTCACGGTCGAGCATGGCTATCGGATTCAATTCGTTGTTGTCGGAATTATAGTAATATGCCGGATTGTTGTTGGCATAAACTGGGACGTTCGGTGCATTTGACTTAATTGCAGAAAAGACCTTGACACCTTCGTCACCCAGGTAATAAGGATATTTGTAATCTTCCAAACGGCCACCCAAACCTACTTCTGCTTTAAGTTTCGGAGTAATATCCGCTACAATATTTGATCTGAAGTTATAACGGTCGAATTCCTGTGAAGATTTCAGTATACCTTCCTGATTCAGGTAACCAAGAGAGAAAAAGTATCTGATTTTTTCAGAACCACCATTGATATTTAAGTTATGCTGCTGTTTTGGAGACACTTTTCTAACGGCTTCTTTATACCAATCCGTAGTCGGATAGTTCACAGGATCGGAACCTGTACGATATTTTTCAAGCTCTTCCGCTGTGTATTTTGGCGCTTGGCCGGCATTCATCAATGCTTCATTACGATAATATGCATATTGATAAGCATCCATCATCTCCAGGTTTTTAACCGGATTCTGCAAACCTATTGTATAGCTATAGTTGATTTTGGGTTTACTGATATTACCTTTCTTTGTTTCAATAATGATGACACCATTTGCACCTTTAAAACCATAAACGGATGCAGAGGCATCTTTCAATATATTGATAGATTCTATTTCGTTTGGATCTATTTGCGAGAAAGGTCTTTCCACACCGTCCACAATGGTCAGAGCATCCCCGAAACCACGAATGTCGAATGTACCTCCATCGTTACCCGGCTCACCGTTAGTCTGTTGGAAACGGATACCCGGAACCTTACCTAACATACTGGCGCGAATCGAAGGTTGACTTACTTTAACAATTTCTTCTCCTTTAATGGAAGCCACAGCTCCTGTCAATGTTGCTTTCTTTTGCGTTCCGTAACCTACAACTACCACTTCGTCGAGGGCTTGTGTATCCTCCTTCAATTGAATTGTATATGAAGTATTTTTTCCAATTTTGACAGCCTGAGGCAAATAACCGATATAACTTATTAACATCTCTGCATTGAGGGGAGCATCGATTTCAAAGTAACCCTCTATATCGGTAACGGTACCGTTGGTTGTTCCTTTTATAACAACATTTGCACCGATAACAGGCTCATTGTTCATATCAACAATTTTACCTTTAATTTTACGATCCTGTTGCACAGTGTTAACTGCATGGGTATCATTAGAAGTAAGCACAATATGCCGGTCTTTAATCGCATATTTCAGACCTGTTTTAGTTGCAATTGCATCCAATACATCCTGAATATCGGCATTCTTCTTGTTAATAGAAATCTTTTCGTTTTTGTTGACTTCTTCGAGATTATAGAAAAACAGAAACTCCGACTGCTTTTCTATCTGTTTCAATACACTTTCCAGTGTTTCATTTTTAGCAGAGACGTTTAGCCTTGCCGTTTGAGCATAAGTCGCTGCAACTACTTGTGACAAGCATACTGCGAGCATTAGCACGGTCAGTTTCATAACATTTATAGTCCTTTTCAGATTTAAAGAAACAACTATACGTTGATCATTCATACATTTGATTGTTTTAAGATTAAACACTATCCCACGGCAATGGGAGTTTAATTGATTCACTCATTTCAGAATAATAAAATCCGGCAAGATTTTACCTTCTTGTTTTTCAGGTTAACTTGTATCCATATGCTTTTCTGATTTAATAATTAGAACGGCCGTTATATTTCCGATATAATCACATATTGACTGTTTATCCTGTAGCGGATTGGCATGGATAAACGAATAATCTCCATGATATCTTTGATACTTTGCCCACGATAAAAAGTTCCGGTGAAAGTCTTTTTCTTTAATTTTTCCGAATTGATGGAGAACTGTATACCATACACATGACTCATTCTTTCAAGTATGGTTTCCAGACTTTGTTCCGGGAAATAATAATAACCAGCGGTCCAGGAAGTGAATTGCAAAGCATCTACTTTCTGCAAATAAGCAAATTTGGAATTCCGGTTATATACAGACTGTTGATTTGGTTTTAGTATCGTCTGCTGAGCAATATTCGCTGTTGTCAAACGCACCGATCCTTCTAATAAAGTTGTTATCACCATCGAATCTAACGGATAAGCCATCACATTGAACTTTGTTCCAAGCGCTTCAATATCCTGTTCTTTTGTCTTTACAATAAAAGGTTTATTCTTTTGTTTGGCAACGTCAAAATAGGCTTCTCCTTCCAGATATACGACACGTTTATCTTTCCCAAAATCCTTGTCATAATAAAAGGTTGTTTTTGAGCCAAGACTAACATGTGTACCATCCGGTAATTCTACAACATCCGCTTCCAGCCCATTCCCTCCTATATATCTAGAGTATAACCCTTTATCACTCTCGTGGAAGAATAAAAAATAAACAGAACTGATCGCTACAGCCAGCAAAGCGACAGCAGCATAAGTACTTATTTGGTACCAAAGTTTGAACCTGCGTATCTGTGAATTTTTCTTTCTATTAAGCAAACGTTGCCAGCTGGAAGCCGTATCTATTGGTTTTCCCAATGATATTCCGGCATCATACATTGCCTTAATTTCAAAAAACAACTCCTTATTAGAAGCACTCTCATTCACCCAACCATAAAAATGAGTCATTTCTTCAGGTGGAAGATTCCCCATCAAATAGCCTATAATCAACTCTGTATGTTCGTTTTCCATGACATCTTTTTTGATTTGTTACCTTTCGGTGACTTAGTCCTTTATGAACTTATAACGAATGGGAGCAAAAAAGTACTCACACGAAAACAAACTTTTTTTAAAAATAAAAAAACAAGGCCTTTTATATTAAGGTGAAAAGATAGAAAAATAAATGAGAACAGTGCTTACGGAGATAAAGCAAAGAACGATATAACTGATTCTCTACTGTACGGACAGACACCCCCAAATGTTCTGCGATTTCTGCCGCTTTCATACCTTTCAGATATGAAAGACGGAATATTTCCTGATTACGTTCAGGTAGCTCACTCACCTTTTTCATCAGAAGTTCCAAAAGATCTTTCCGCATAAAAAGTTCGTCAGACGATTCAAAATAATCCAGTTCCTCCAGTTTAAGTTGTACGGCACGACGATCGAGTATCTCTTGTTCCATATTTGAACGACGCAAATGGTCAATGCAAGCATTGCGTACCGCAACATAAAGAATTCTTTTCAAATCATCATCAGGAAGGAGAAAAACCTGTTTATCCCACAGTTTCAGGAAAACATCGTGTACAATATCCTCTGCAAAGAAACCGGAGACAAACTTACCCGCAAAACGAAGTAACATTGGCGCATACTCCATGTATATGCGCTGGTAACAATTTGTCGTCTGATCTTTTACTTCCATATTGCAAACTTATTAAAAATCTTGAAACATTACCTGCACGCAGTTCTATTTTAACGTTACGTTCTTCAAAAAGACCAACTATATTTAGACTACTTCTCAATAATATAAAAGAAACTATTCTTGTTGACAGCCTGTAACTAGCAGAATGACGTCCCCATACCCAAGAGACTAAATTTCTCAAAAAAAGGAATAACAGATATGTCAAAATGATATTTCAAGTGCTTTTTTACGGCAAGGTATGGAGCTTGACCAAACACAGTCATATTTTAGAGGATTCTCCGGAAGCTCAGATATATCGTATTGCAATAAAGAAGAAGATAAAACAAACATTAAGACAGGATAATTCAAACAACAGCTCTCATTTATTCTTAAATTTTAATCTTCAGAAGATTAATGCAAGGCTGTTTTTGAATGACCTTACCTACCTTCCAGAGTGAAAAAGAGACCGAAAAACATAAGATTGGGGTAAAAAAATCATACAACCAAGCTCTATTTGATATTATTTAACACTTTTTTCTATTAAAACAAATCCCCAGTTCATTTAAAAGGGAATTTTTTTTCGTTTAAAACGAGATGAATTTTCTTTTAAACAAACTGAAAAATCAGAGGAGAAAGACCAATAAGTTAAATATTGTAATCAAACATTGTCTAAAACAGCGAATTCAAGACATACACATGTTAGCAATACAAGCATTTTTTCAACTATTTGATAGCTTATCACAACATTCAATACCCATTTATCATTTCACAATAGACTAATCAATGAAAAATCTCTACATTTCACATCTCCGACATAAGTCATTGAATTCAAAGATAGCACAAGAATACGTTAAAATAGTCATAAAAGCTTGTCACAAATGACAAAATAGAATAAAACAGAAAACAATAACGTATCTACAACATCGGCTTACTAAATTAAATTTTATCTTTAATCCATATAAATCAACCAAGGATTAACACTAAAAACACTCCTATATGAAAAAGCAAGCTACCATTTTATTCTTACTCCTGGGGATCAGCTACACTACATTCGCCCAGCGCATCATAAAAAATCCTGAATATGAATTCAAGAGTACTGGTATCAATACGATTACCCAAATAGAGCGAAACAAAGAAAACACCCGGATACAAATACACAGTGAATTCATACCCCATTGGTGGATCACTTTCGACAGCACCTCTTACATCAAAGATCCAGATTCCGGAAAGAAATATTTTCCCATCGGAATTGAAGGTACTACATTCGGTAAACAAACGTTCATGCCCGATTCCGGCGATTCGATATTTACCTTGGTCTTTCCACCTCTCGATAAGAAAATGAAGAAATTCGATTATATGGAATCTGAGACAGGGGAAGGCTCTATCTTTGGAGTCTCACTGGAAAAGAAGAAAAAACAAAAGAACAAACAGACAGAAGAAGGTATATACGGAACATGGAAAGATATGGAAAACCATTTGGCTACGGAAGCCGATCCGTCAGTTAATTATGGGAGTAATTTCTTCCAGAAAGACACAGCCCACTTACGCGGTTTTCTGAAAGGATATGATAGCCGGGCAGGGTTCAATACGGGCATGATCTATATTGACAATGTTCTGACCCGTGAAGATTATCCGACCGTTGTACAAATTCATCCGGACGGACGTTTCGAAGCAGATTTCCCGCTGAATCAACCTTGGGAAGGCTATATCTTTTTTAAAAGAACGACAGTTCCGTTTTATATCGAACCGGGAGAAACCTTATTTATTTCTCTCGACTGGGAAGATTTCTTGATGGCAGACCGGTATCGCGACCGCCGATATGAATTCAAAAACACAGTATACAAAGGTACCTCCGCCGGGATAAATGCAGAACTTAGCAGGACTAAAGTAAACACCTTCAGTTATCGGGATTTTGAAAAACAGCTCAAGACGCTTTCTCCTGCAGATTTCAAACAACAGCAATTGGAGGCTCTTCGAGAAGCAAATGACTCGCTAGCTCTAATACTGAAACAAAACTCAACATCAATCAAAGGACAGCAAATTTTGAAGAATAAAATACTTTTGTCATTCTACGGAGCTTTGTTCGATTATGCGATGATGCGGACTCATTATGCTGCCCGGGATTCTACCAACGAGATACTGAAACAACCTCTTCCGGACGATTATTACGACTTCCTTACGAAGATTAATAGTAACGATAAAAACTTAATGATCCCGAATTCGTTCAGTAGTTTCATAAATCGTTATGAGTTTATGGGTCCTTTCAATAAAGCGAATCAGCCCTTCAATCCCGAAGACAGGTTCAAAGTACTGAGCCACGAATGGTTACGCAAAGATTCTATTTTACGGAATGATCTGCAAATCACTCCCGGTTTATTGTTCGATATAGCCAAGGTTCGTTCATTAGATTACGCCCTGAGTTCGATCACACCTAAAGAAGGAACTTTACTGGTCGGACAGCTAAACAGCAGCATCGCTGAACCTTTCCTGAAAGAAGAAGCAATGCGTATGTATACAAAAAAATTTCCGGAGGGAGAAAAACAAGCTTATAAACTTCCGGAAGGAAAAGCAACGGATATTTTCCGCAAAATGGTCGCCCCGCACAAAGGAAAGTTTGTCTTAGTCGATTTTTGGGCTACAACTTGTGGTCCTTGCATTTATAGCATTAAAGAGATGCAGCCGCTAAGAGATAAATATAAAGGTAGTCCGGACCTTGCTTTCGTATATATTACGGACACAGGTGGTTCTCCGGAAAGCTCTTACAATAAATTCATTTCGGAAAATGACATGGGGGATAACTTGTTCCGCTTGTCTGAAGATGAATATAACTACTTGCGCCAGTTGTTCAGATTCAACGGTATACCCCGTTATGTCATGTTAAACCGGGATGGGGATGTAATCGATGACGATTTTCCCGGACACAGTGCAAAAACAGAATTACAGAAGCTATTGCCGGATAGCAAATAAATCACTCAATAAAAGCACTAAAAAAGGAAGGTGTGTCAAAAGACGGTATTTACTGGACGCAGATCACGCAGACGAACGCAGAGCAACGCAGATATATTAATTATCAATAAAGTAAGTCTGCGTTAATCTGCGATATCTGCGTCCGGTTTATTTGTCACCCTCCTTAAAACATACTCCGATTAAAATCTATTCAACAGTTATTATATGCACGGAAGGTTCATCCAGCGTAACTGTTTTCGTTTCTCCCGTTTCCGTATTAAAACAACGTATCGTATCTTTCTCCGTATTCTGCACTGTTACCTGCCAGCCATTATCTACCTTAGTGATACGCAGGATATCCGTCGTATTGCTACCGGGAGATATGGCCAAGCCATCGGCACAATGAATCGTTTCGATATGATAACGTCTTACATCGACAGGAAATTTCCTACCATCGCAAACGAATGTAGCCTGATGTTGCTGCTCGTTACTTTGCCAGTCGGTGTTCAACAGATAAATAGTACGGCGATCCTTATTATCCCAGACAGTAAAACCAACAGACGGAGCTGATTCGATCCAACCTTTTGAGAGTTCTTCACCGACTGTTTCTGTAGCTAACTCACGCATTGTCGCCTCATACTGGCTTCGTAAAGAGACTTCTGCCGGATATACCGTCTGCGGGAAATAGATAATCTTTCCACTGCCAAACGAAATAACAGTCTTTCCACTCAATGACTTATAACTATCACCTAACATTTCACGGATAACCGCATCGTTTACCGGAAACTTCACAGGCTGGTCCGGTTGAAGTTCGGCATTCAGGTGAGCAGCGGTCAGAACCAACGTTCCGCCGTTAAATACATAGTTGCGGATACGGAGGAAATCGCCTTCCTCAAAACTATTCCAGCCTAGGAAAACCATTGCCTTGTATTTATTCATCACATCCTGCGGAGCTTCGACAGGTAAGATATCCACTGTACCATAAGGGGTAGAAGTAAACCAACCTTTCGGACCACAACCGTCGACAATATTATCCGGATAGAAAACATTCAGCAAATCGAAACTTTCCGTCGCCTTGTTAAATTCCCATTTATCTCCCTTCTGTGACCAGAGACTGCCGCGGCCAAATGATTTCCAGGCATCATTTCTTCCCTGAAGAACGGCAATGTTACTTTTCAGTTCACCGCGCCGGGTATGTGTTTCTATAAAGTCAAGCACACGGTGCTGAGCATACAGATGTTCTTTGCCGGACTGGGAGTAACGGTCGTTTGCATATTCGTCCAGCCATAATGCCTCTTCGGTGTTCATATGGGAAGAACCGTGCATATAAGCTACTGCCAGTGACATATATAAACGCAGGGAGTGTTTCGGATCGGTGAAAGGACCTGATCCCCATTGCATGGCATGCAACGTACCATAATTCTGTTTACTGTAGGCACGTGAGGCACCACGCAGGGAAGAGAGGATAATTTCTTCCGGACCATACATCTGCTCGGCTCCCAGCCAGTTATAACCTGCCTGATATAAATAACGGAACATAGTGGACGGACCGGTATGACGACTGCTCTCCCCCTTTGAATAACGGAAGTTTTCAACCAATTTACGGGCACCGTCAGCCATATCCTTCACCCCATACGGATCATAATGAATAAATACGCCATGATCGGTATAGATAGGACGATGCTTAGCAAAGATACCCCCATAAGGGCGGTTACGGGCAGCCATATCGGAGAAGACTCCCTGATACAGGAAATGTTGCCAGTAATAATAACCACCGTCATTTTCATGTGCCTGTTTTCCGCGAAACATGGGAGATGCCAGTGTCTCCAGATCCGGATTGATACGTTTTCCTGCCAATGTACGGCCTTCTACCTGCCAGGCATAAGGAATCTGCAGCTTGTTCAGCAAACCGGTATAATGACGAATAACTTCCGGACGGGCAACACGGAAACCACTCCATTGGTAAGACGGGCGAAACTGATACCAGTTTCCGATGCGTTTGGAAATATACCATTTGAAGAAATAATCATAAGGCGTATATTCCTTATCTATATAAATCTCATCGCCCGAAGAAATATATACCTCATCCGGTTCTTTTTCTATTATCTGGCGAATCATCACTTCCGCTTTCCGGTTTCCGTCATCAAAAGTCATCGGGACGGCAGAAGCATAGTCTCCGGCACGAAATTCCACGACATGTAAACCGGTCTCTTTCAGTTCTATCTCCTGGAACGACGGGATTACGGAAAACGGAGCCTGTACTTTTAAACGTACATCCGGTTTGTTGGTTTCCAGCAAAACGCCGAAAGCCGCCCCTGCCGTTACATAACCAGGAACCGAAACGACCTCAAAGTCACGGGCACTCTCCTCGATAAGTTCCAGAGAACGGAGTTCATACGAATAAGCAGCACGGTTATCTTCTTTCAAGAGAGTCAGTTTCAGATCCCCTTTTCCCTGTACGGATTCAGGCAAAAGGATATAAAAGTCCGCTATATCGGAAGACCGGTCGAAGATGTTTCCTTCATAAACAGTTGTACCGTTGAAATCCAGCTTCCAACGCGGCCAACTCCGGGTGGACAGGTTACATCCCGTCCAGTAATTATAATCATCTGTTTTATCAGCAAACTTCGCAAAAGGAATGGAGCAGACCTGTTTCTTATTCTGCATCAGCCGGGGAGCTTCCACCCAGCATTCGCCACTGAAATGAGTTCCTCCGATACGTAAAAAGGCACATGCGACATTGTCGGGAAGGACAAACTTCTGCACTACATTTTGGTATTTACCGGAACCTTCGGGCACAGGGAAATAAAGCAATGAATCCGGGCGATCGTAAATATCGTCTTTATAACGTCCCGGTTTTTTGTAAAATAATTCTATTTCCACTCCGAAGTCTCCACCGGGTGATACGGACAGATTCTGACGTTTTACGACCGGCAATGTGACCGTCAGTTCACCAGGTTTCAGTAAATCACCCGATATGCGGTAATAAGCATGCCGTTCGAAATTATTATCTTCTCCCTTAAAATACAGGGAATATTTGTCTTTCTTTACATGGACGGAGTCCAGGTTGTCATCGATATAAAATTCCGATCGCCTGAACATTTCTTCTCCCCTTTTCTCAAAAGGAGTCGGCATTTTCACACCTCCGATTACACGAAGGAATTTCCGGACAGGATAGGCTTGCTTTTCAAACGAAACAGTTTCGGATACACTGTTGCCGGGAGCCAGTAAATGTACTTTCCCGTTGCCGGAAGGAGTGAATATCACCGTCCTTTTCTCTGTTTGCACGTCATCGGCAAACACGGAAGCTACGGCTAACAATTGACAGATCAGAAGATAAAAGACTTTTTTCATAACTAATATTCAGAGATATCTGTTAATAAATCAGGTCAAATGTACAACTAATTTGCATGTTACGGATAACAAAGAGTGATTATACCTCGTTGTTTTTATGTACTTTTGCCATTCCATTGAATGAATAGAAAGAAAATGATCGTTATCAGAGATACGGATTTATTAAAAGGGAAAAGATTGGCCGCCACTATCGGCTTCTTCGATGGGGTCCATCTGGGACACCGGTTCCTGATCAATGAACTGAAAGAAATTGCAAAGGCTAAAAACCAGCCTTCGGCAGTCATAACCTTTCCGGAACATCCTCGTGCCGTATTACATTCGGATTATCAACCGAAATTACTGAATTCATTTGAGGAAAAACTGGAACAACTGGCGACTACAGGAGTCGATTACTGTATCGTTCTCGATTTCACCATAGAGCTATCTCGCCTGACGGCACAGGAATTTATCACTTCCATACTGGCAGATAAACTGCATACAGACACATTACTGATCGGTTACGACCATCGTTTCGGACACGATCGGAAAGATGGTTTCGAGCAATATGTCGTTTATGGGGCTGCCTGCGGGATGGAAGTAATAAAAGCCTCTCCTTACGACGAAGGCCGTACAGCAGTCAGTTCGTCGGAGATCAGAAAGTTGCTGACCGACTGTCATGTGGAAGAAGCCGCCCGGTTACTGACTTATCCCTACCAACTGCAGGGAACAATCGTTAATGGGTATAAGGTCGGACGTAAACTCGGATTTCCGACAGCCAATATACAGGTGGATGAACCTTTTAAAATCGTTCCGGGAATCGGGGTATATGCTGTCTGGGTATATCTGAAAGGGAAAAGACATAAAGGTATGCTATATATCGGCGATCGTCCTACGCTCGATAACGGCGATAATATCACACTGGAAGTAAACATCCTGGACTTCTCGGGAGATATCTATAATAATGAAATAACTGTTGCGTTTATATATTATGTACGGGGAGATGTCAAATTCAATTCGCTGGACGAACTGATAGAGCAACTCGGACGCGACAGGGATACGGTGGACAAGATATTAATTAGTTGACAGTTGACAAGTGACAGTTGACAGTTACGAGCAAGCATCAGATGCTGCAGGTAGCTTCAACTATCACTTGTCAACCGTCAACTGTCAACTATAAAAAATGTACTACGAAGCAATAGATACTTTAAAAGGGATGATAAGTCGTCCATCTTTCAGCCGGGATGAAACGGCTGTAGCTGATTTCCTGCAACAAACCTGGCAGGGCGCCGGACATTCGGTTCATCGTAAAGGGAATAATCTATGGATCGTTTCTCCGGGATTCGACCTGAAGAAACCGACCTTATTACTGAACTCACATATCGATACCGTAAAACCGGCTTCCGGCTGGACAAAAGATCCTTTCAATCCGGAAGAGAGCGAGGATGAAAAACTTTACGGTCTCGGAAGTAATGATGCCGGAGCTAGTGTAGTATCTTTGTATACAGCTTTTACCTTGTTAGCCGACAAGGAACAAACATACAACCTGATATTCCTAGCTTCCTGCGAAGAAGAAGTTTCCGGTAAAAACGGCCTGGAAAGCGTTCTGCCCGAATTGCCTCCGGTCTCTTTTGCCATTGTCGGCGAACCTACCGGAATGCAACCGGCTGTAGCCGAAAAAGGATTGATGGTCCTCGACTGCGTTTCGATCGGCAAGGCAGGACATGCCGCCCGGAATGAAGGGATCAATGCAATCACGCTGGCGATCAAGGACATCGAATGGTTCAACAACTATCAGTTTCCGCAAAAAAGCGATTTCCTCGGACCGGTAAAGATGAGCGTTACGATCATTCATGCAGGTACACAGCATAATGTCGTTCCCGATCGTTGTGAATTTACAGTCGATATACGCACCAATGAATTTTACCCTAACGAGAAGTTGTTTGAATTGATCAAAGAGCAAGTCGGTTGTGAAATAAAAGCACGCAGTTTCCGCCTGAACTCGACACGGACAGAGTTGAATCACCCGTTTGTACAACGAGCGATCCTGATGGGTAAAGAGCCATTCGGTTCGCCTACACTCAGTGACCAGGCACTTATGCCATTCCCATCCGTCAAGATAGGTCCGGGCAATTCCGCCCGTTCGCATGCGGCAGACGAATACATCGGGTTGATGGAAATAAGGGAGGCTATCGATACCTATGTGCGGTTACTGGATAATCTTCAAATCACATAAAATGATAGGATTACTAAAAGATAAGAGGAATATCGTACAAGCCTTTTGGCTTGCTTTCGGGAAACTTAGTTCTTTCGCTTTGGCATTTATCAGTGCTGCGATATTATCCCGTTTTCTCAGTAAAGAAGATTACGGAACTTATAAGCAGGTAATGTATATCTACGCATCCTTCTCCCTTATCTTTGCCGCCGGACTGCCGGAAACACTTACTTACTTTTTACCCAAGCTGACTAAAAGCGAAGGGAAACATCTGGTCAACCAATTTGAGATCGCCTTCGTCCTACTAGGCTTGGTCTTTTCTTTGTCTTTATATTTCGGGGCTCCGTTGATTGCGTCCGTACTAAAAAATCCGGCGCTGGAAGAAGCGCTGAAAATATATACTCCGGTCCCTTTGCTGCTGTTGCCCACCTTCGCGATGGAAAGTATTTATATGTGTGAGCAGAAAAGTTATTACCAAGCAATGTATACGGTCTTATCCAGGATCACAATCTTATGCTGTATTACTCTTCCCGTGATCTTTTATAAAGCAAATTGCATGGTGGCACTTCAGGGGTTGGTCATTTCTTCCTTCTGCATGATGATAGTTGCCTTCTTTCTTATCTATAAGCCATACAGAGGGTATCTACCTCAAAAGTCGACCTTACATATGCGAGATGTTGTTTATTATGCCATCCCGTTAATGAGCGCAGATCTTTCACTGATGTTGTTTAATTCTGCCGATCAGTTTTTCATCAGTCGTTATTTCGGGGAAGTTGTCTTTGCGGAGTTTTCAAACGGCTTCATCCAGTTTCCTTTGGCCACGATGGTATCGGGGGCCGTGTTAACTGTCCTCATACCGCTATTCTCCAAAGTGAATACTCCAAAAGGGTTTGAGGCTGCCATCCAGTCGTGGCAGAATGCGATAAAAAAGACTTGTTTGTTATTATACCCTTTGCTGACATTCTGTTTAGTCTTTGCTACCGAAGTCGTCATCTTCATCTATGGGAAGGATTATGCCAATTCGGCTATCTACTTCCGGATCATCCTGTTGAGCAATTTCATCAACATTTATCCTTTCCTTCCGATCCTGCTGGTATTAAAAAAGCTGAAGGTATATTCCTCCTTCTATTTCTTATCGGCCATATCGATATGGGTGACTGAAGCTATTGCTATCAACCTTTATCCTTCCCCTGTGACAATCGCCTGGGTTTCGATAACCAACACGATTTTGCTTGTTATTGCTTTCTACATATATATAAAGTATAAATTGCATATAACCGTATTTACCGGAAACATACTGTTGTTTCTAAGCAAGGTGGTTATCCATTCTGCCATCGTGCTCACCATTATTTGCTGGACTGTCTACCCGTTGGTAAAATCATATCCGCCGATAATAATCTTGATAATCGCCTTTTCCGCTTTCTATTTATTACTTATAGTAAGCAGCAAAGTATTCAAGCTGGATTACCTGGCAGTCGTTACTCCTTTGTTTCATTCATTAACGAATAAAAAATCATGAAGACTCAGATCAAACTATATCGTAATAATTGGATAACCGGAAATTCCGTTTATGCCATCGGCTGGGCATCCAAAGGAAATACTTGTTATTCGGGAAAAGAGTTCCATCAACTAATATCTTCGCTCACAGTCAAAAAAACATTCAATATAGAAAATGCCTGCCAACTGGCGAAAGAGTTGAACGGCAGCTTCGCCCTGATCATTGAATGGAAAGATAAAGTGTATTTAATAGCAGACCGTACCCGTTCATATCCGATACTTTACACCACGATAAACGGAGTAACATATATTACCGACGATCTTCTGTCAATGTTTCGCGACTACGGATTCAGACCGGCAACAGATATCCGGCAGGCGGAAGTATTTCTTCTCTCCAGTCTTACTTTCGAAAATCATACCGTATTCAAAGAGACTTACGGAATACAAGCCTCGGAAGTCGTACAACTGTCCGACCAGAAGCCGGAAGCCGAACGCAGACGCTATTTTATCTACAAACTAAATACAACAGAAAAACAACAGCTCTCGCCTGCTGAAGAAGCTACGAAACAGAACGAGATCTTTAAACATATCTTTCAAAGAATGCTGGATAGTGCGCCTAATGTACACAACTGGATCATCCCCCTCAGCGGAGGGCATGACTCCCGCATGGTAATTAATCAGATGCACAAGCTGGGTGTAAAGAACATAATCTGTTTTACTTACGGTGAAGCAGGTAACCGGCAGTCGTCGTTAAGTCGACAGGTTGCAGAGGCTTTGAATTATCCTTGGCATTACATAGAATACAATGCTGAAAAATGGGGTAAACTCAGAGAGAGTAAGGTCTTTGACAGCTATTTCGATTTTGCATTCAACGGGGTGAGCAATCCTCACATACAGGATTTACTGGCTGTATCCGAACTGAAAGACAAAGGGGTCCTGCATCCAGACGATATTTTTGTACCGGGGCATACCTACGACTTTATTACCGGTTCACAATGCCTGAAGGGTATCAGCGATATCAAGTCGGACAAAGATATCATCACGCATTTAAGATATAGCTTTAATCAATGGAGTTACAAACAGCGCAGCCCGGCTCTTTATAAAGAGGTACTGGATATGATACACCATACGCCGCTCCCTCCAAATAATTTTACAGAGTATTATATGTGGCAGGAATGGCACTGTAAATTCTTACTGAACAGTGTTCGTGTATATGAATATTTTGGTTTCGATTGGCGGACACCTCTGTGGGATCAGGAATTGGTCGATTATTGGCAGAAATTACATCTGGATTATAAATTATACCGAAACTTCCTGTACAAATGCGAACGTAAAGGATTGTATGAAGAACCTCTTCTTTCTATTCCTTTCGACTATTGGATGAATCCGGTTATCAACCTGTCAGAGAGATTCGGACAACTCATTCCGTATGCTCTGACACGAACGATCAAACACTATTTCCGTCCGAAGGCGCCCCATTCGGATGATGGATTATACCATGTATATGCTTATCAGATGCCAACTCTCAGGGATATCGTTCCCTACGAACAATATCCCAAAGAGTTACGCTATTATCTGGAACCTTACGCCAAACGACCGCTTTGTTGGTTTCCGGACAATGACAATAACAGTCTGTATGCATTAAGAGATGCTTTTGTTCCCTAGTCGACTCTCTCAATAACGGAAACTTCCGCCTCCCAGGAACTCACGTAAAAGTGAAGTACCGGGCAGGCCGACATCCGGAATATAATTGAAGTAACGCAGGAAGCGCAACAAACGATAAGCTTCCGCATTCTCTTCGTCGTCTTCACGTACTTCTGCCAAAATCGGCTCGGCAAACTTACGCAAAGCGGCTAGCTCATAAAGCATAGCACTGTTGAACATCGCATCCGCATTTTCCTGGTAAGGGAAAATCCATTTATCTTCTCCCCGACGCACACTCGGCCAGCGGGCAATCGTATCTTTCGCTGAATAACCACGGAAACGGTAATCGCGGATAATGCGCCGTAACAAACGATTATCGGTCGTCGGTATCCAGTTATGATTATCCAGAGAAATGGAAGTCAGCACAGAGACGTACACCCGATACTTATATTTATCGTCTATCATGGAAGTAAGTTCCGGATTCAGTGCATGAATACCCTCTATCACCAACACTGAATTCTCACGCATTTTCAGTTTTTTACCTTTATAGACCCGCATGCCTGTTTCAAAATTGAAGCTAGGCACTTCAATCTCCTCTCCTGACAACAGTTTTTTCATTTCACTGTTGAAATAAGGCAGATCAAGCGCATAAAGCGATTCAAAATCATAATCGCCGGTCTCATCCTTCGGCGTATCTTCCCGATTCAGGAAATAATCGTCGAGCGAGATACTGACAGGGTGGATCAGATTTGTTATTAGCTGAACTTCCAGACGCTTACAGAAAGTCGTTTTTCCGGAAGAAGACGGTCCTGATATCAACACGATACGAACCCCGTCCTGATATCGGTCGGCAATCTCTTCTGCTATTTTAGCGACCTGTTTCTCCTGCATAGCTTCAGATACCATGATCACTTCAGACGTGTGTCCGTTTTCGATGGCACGGTTCAGATCACCCACATTATTCAAGTCCAGTGTCCGCTGTAAAGTCAGATGCTGCTTGTAAGCCTCGAACATCTTATCCTGTTTGATCGCCGGTTCCAGTTCCAGCGGATTGCTTCTTTTCGGTATCTGGAGCAATACCCCGTCAAAATAAGGAACGATATCGAACAACTGGACATAACCTGTGGAAGGAGTCAGGCAACCATAAAAGAAATTGATATAGCCATCCAACTCGTAGTAAGAAGTATACGGCATACCGGCGGTTTCAATCAGACGTGCCTTATCATTCATCCCGCGTTCACGGAAAAGGACGGTAGCATCCACTGTCCGTACCGTTTTATGCAGAAAAGGCAGATCGGCATCGATAATTTCACGCATACGTTTCTTTATCTTGTCGATCGTTTCTATGTCAATCTTCTTTCCGTTATGGATCACGCAGTAGTAACCTTTTGAGATCGGATGTTCTAAATTTAATGTAGCGGAAGGCAACACGTCATTCACCGCTTTCGAAAAAATATGACACAACGAACGGACATACGTACGAAGCCCGGAAAGTTGTGTATAGTCCACGAACTCAACATCTTTCGGATGCCAACAGTGAAAATTCAAGCTTTCCACTTTATTGTTCACTTTTGCATTCATCGGACGGAAGCGCAAAGGCGCACCGATCATCGTATAAATATCTAATAAAGAAGAGCCAATAGGGACCTCTTTATAGGTATTGTTATTTTTGCAATAAATTGTGATTGTTTCAGACATATTATATCAGTTATTATTTGTAGTTTTGCTGCCTAAAGTTAGGAATATTAATCGGATATACTTCCAGGTATAACTATTTTTTGATGGATAATACAATTTTTACCGTACTGAAACTGCTTGGTTCACTGGCCTTGTTAATGTACGGAATGAAAGTGATGAGCGAAGGTCTTCAGAAGCTTACAGGGGACCGACTACGTAATATCCTAGGCGCCATGACTACGAACCGGTTCACCGGATTGCTCACTGGAGCATTCGTTACAGCCGCTATACAGTCATCCACCGCTACCACTGTTATGACCGTAAGTTTTGTCAATGCCGGTCTTCTGACTTTAACACAGGCCATTTCCGTTATCATGGGCGCCAATATAGGAACGACTATCACCGCCTGGATTATGTCGATCTTTGGTTTCCAGTTCAATATGACCAATGTCATCTATCCTCTGTTTGCATTATCTCTCCCTTTAATATTTTCTAAAAAAAGCGGACGCAAGTCATTCGGCGAATTCATTTTCGGATTTGCTTTTATGTTTTTGGGACTGACCACTTTAAGGGAAAATGCCATGCATATGGACCTGGAGCATAACCAGGCAATCATCTCATTCATTACCTCCTGCAAAGAATGGGGGATGTTTTCGGTCTTACTGTTCCTGCTGGTCGGAAGCATTATCACAATGGCAGTCCAATCATCTGCGGCAGTCATGGCCATTACATTAATATTATGTTCAAGCGGAGTTCTCGACCTGTATCTGGGTATCGCATTGGTGATGGGAGAAAATATCGGAACAACGGTAACCTCCAACATAGCGGCACTGACCGGTAACGCACAGGCACGCAGGGCTGCATTTGCCCACTTCATATTCAACTTCTTCGGAATCATCTGGGTGCTCTCTATTTTCCATCCGTTCATCGACATGGTAAAAGATATTGTTAATTACATAGCTCCCAATACGCCCAAAGAAATAGCGATCACTTACACATTGTCCGCTTTCCATACCGCGTTTAACATATGCAATGTACTGATATTAATATGGTTTATAAAACCGATCGAGCGGTTGGTTTGTTTTGTCATCAAATCAAAACCGGAGGACGAAGAGTATCGCCTGCATTATATCACCGGTGGTTTGCTTTCAACAGCTGAATTATCCATCCTGCAGGCAAATAAGGAGATATCCCTTTTTGCCGAACGGACAACACGCATGTTCAACATGGTGAAAGATGCGTTTTATGAAAAAGATGAAGAGACCTTCATGAAAACGTATAACCGGATAGAGAAATACGAGAACATCAGCGACCATATGGAGATAGAGATAGCCAACTATCTTACGCTTGTTGCCGAAGGACGCCTTAGTTCGGAAAGTAAAGAAGAGATCCGCATCATGCTCCGTGCCGTATCGGAAATAGAAAGTATCGCCGACTCTTGTAATAATCTGGCGCGTACCATTAAACACCGGAACGAGGGAAAGTCTGTCTTTACCGACAAACAGAACCACAGTATCGACCGGATTTTCGAAATGGTGACAAAAGCATTATACCAGATGAATTCCATATTGAAAAAGCCGGAATTGACACATGATGACATCAATCCGTCTTACAATATCGAGAACGAAATAAATAATTATCGTAACCTACTGAAACAACATAATGTAGAAGATATCAATAATAAGGAATACCAGTATCAGGATGGTGTATATTATATGGATATCGTCAGTGAAGCTGAAAAGTTAGGAGATTATGTACTAAATGTTGTCCAGGCCGTTATAGAGAAAAAAATATAATTATGCATACATTCATTTTAATCGGATATTTATCCACTTAAATTTATATAAATGGACTATTCTTTTTTTGATTTTCTTACGCTTGTAGGAGCATTAGGTATGTTCCTATACGGAATGAAAGTGATGAGTGAAGGTTTACAGAAAGTTGCGGGAGACAAACTTCGAGGCATTCTCTCAGTAATGACGACAAACCGCTTCACTGGAGTATTAACCGGGATTCTGATAACTGCACTCATTCAATCTTCAAGTGCCACAACAGTGATGGTTGTCAGTTTCGTTAATGCAGGACTTCTGACACTTACCCAATCCATCAGCGTCATCATGGGAGCCAACGTCGGAACGACGGTCACAGCATGGATCATCTCCCTTTTCGGATTCAAAGTCGACATCAGTGTTTTCTCTCTACCCATCATCGCTTTATGTATCCCGCTGATATTCTCCGGCAAAAGTAAACGAAAATCCTGGGGTGAGTTTTTAATGGGTTTTGCTTTCCTGTTCATGGGACTGTCTTATCTGAAATCTTCTGTCCCTGACCTGCAGAGTAACCCTCAAATCCTCTCTTTCCTTCAAGATTATACCTCTTTAGGATATCCGTCCCTCTTCATATTCCTTCTTTTAGGAACAATTCTTACGATCATCGTCCAATCATCCAGTGCCACTGTCGCCATTACATTGATCATGTGTACACAGGGATGGATCCCTTTCGAAATGGCTGCCGCTATGGTATTGGGAGAAAACATAGGAACAACCATAACGGCTAATATCGCTGCTATTTCGGCTAATGTATCCGCTCGTCGTGCAGCAGTTGCCCACCTGATGTTTAACGTGTTCGGTGTATGCTGGGTAATGATATTGTTTTATCCGTTCACAAGTATGGTCTCATGGATCGTTACGAACTACGGCCCCGGCGATCCGAACGAAATGACTCAGTTCCTGAGTACCCTCGATCCGAAAACGATCTCCCTGATCACTTCCAGCGCACAGATTACCGATCCGCATCTGCTGGCATTACAAAAGCAATTAATGACATTACAAGTCTCTGTTTCCTACGGTTTGTCTTTGTTCCATACCATATTTAATATAGCAAACGTATGTATCATGATCTGGTTCGTTAAATTCTACGTATACGTTTGTTCTGCCCTTATCAAGCCGAAGAATGTCAGCGACGAAGAAGAATTCCAGCTGAAATACATTCCGTCAGGCATGCTGTCGACTTCCGAGTTATCATTGATGCAGGCTAAAAAAGAAATTGCCGTATTCGGCGAACGCACACAACGTATGTTCGGTATGGTCAAAGACTTGTTCTATGAAAAGAACGAGGATAACTTCCTGAAAATATTCAGCCGGATTGAAAAATATGAGAACATCAGCGACCGCATGGAAATCGAGATTGCCAATTACCTGACATTCGTTGCCGAAGGCCGCCTAAGTTCGGAAGGTAAAGAAGAGATCCGTATCATGCTTCGTACCGTTACGGAAATAGAAAGTATTGCAGACTCCTGTAACAATCTGGCACGCGGCATCAAGCGTCGCAACGAAGGCAAATCCGAATTTACCGACGAACAGAACCATAACATCGATCAGATGTTTGCCCTGCTGGAAAAGGCTCTGACACGGATGAATGAAATCCTTCACATGCCGGAAGTCGTACACGACGACATCAACCAGTCTTACAATATTGAAAACGAGATCAACAATTATCGTAATCAGTTGAAGATCCACAATATGGAAGATGTCAACAACAAGAAATACCAGTATCAGGACGGTGTTTATTATATGGACCTTGTCGGTGAATCCGAAAAACTGGGTGATTATATATTAAATGTAGTGCAGGCTGTTATCGAAAAGAAAATATAAATACATACAGACATTCCCAGAGAAGCCCTTTCCGGATATGGAAAGGGCTTTTTTATTCCGGAGAAACCTGGTAGAAGCCATGGTAAAAGTATATAAGCCGGATTTTGTTTCATTAGGATGAAACAATCGTAAATAAGCAATAACTATCCACCAACAGTTACACCAGATGAAAAAAGAAGATACGGGGAAAGCAGAAACATAGAGAGAAGAAAGGTCTATAAACAATTAAAGCCTGTCTCACGACAAGCCCTAACCAACTTTGTTAACCTTAAATCTAATACTATTATGAAAAAACCACAGTGCAAAGATACACTCACAACAAGCATTTGTCAAGCCTTTTACAGACAATATATGTTAAGCTATCCAGACATTGTAGCTAAAAATTGTTTTCGAACACAAAACTTCATACAATACAGATAAAAACTACTAATTTTAACAATTAAAAGAAGGATTTTATCCGGTTTCACCATCGCTTCTACAACATATCCACTATCCTGCGTTGCTCTTCAAAAAAGACGATGCGGTCTTTCTCGCCACTTCTTGAAATCAGAGTAGAAGTACGGATCAGAGATCGCATCCATTTTTTCATTCGCTGGAAGATAGCTTCATCCGGCGATGTAGCGTCGTTCAAAGTAAAAGACTTGATCATTGTCAGGTGGCAATGCTGTGTCTCCACATAACTGTAGCTGGTCTCAAAATTCACACTGCTAACAAAGAAATGAACATTCTTACCTTCTGTCCAGGAACCTTTGGCTGCAAGCGCCTCCATATCATCCAGAAACACCATCAGTTCTTTTTTCAGAACCGCTATCTCTTCACGGGTTATCAGGTAAATGCTGGCAAAATATTTAATGTCATTCACCAGATAGAGAAAAGTCATACTATCTATGATATGATAAGCGTTGGCAGCCTGGCGCACCTCCATAACGATCTCGCTATTAATCAAAAACAACCGGTCAGGTAATACGATCTGGCTGAATTTAACTGGCATAACGCTGCCGCACTGGTACATCCATTTAAAAAGATAGAATTGATAAATATACCTGTATCCCAATACCAGCGACTGGGGAAGAATATTCAAAGCCCCCCCTACTTCCGAATCGGGATCATCTCCGAGATATCTCAATTCATCGACAAAATGTTCAAGCATATCATAATCCTCTTCGCTCGGATTAAGGAAATTCACCATTTTCAACTGGAACGGCCTGCTTTTACCCGAGGCACAACCAATGATATGATCCAGCGAAATATCCAGTTTATCGGCAATAGTCGCTATTTCAAAAATAGTGAAAGGCACATCGCCCCGCAACCTGCGATAGACGGCTTCCTTTTCCAACATCAAAAGATCGGCCAAGTGATTTGTCAGTTTTCCTCTTTCCGGGAACTTCTCTTTAATGGCCGTTACGAGATTTTTATACAACAGGTCATTCTTCATAACATAATCATTTTTTCAAATTTGGTCTTCAGTTCCCGGCGTTTACGCTAAAAAATACATTTCTGTTCTCTACAAATATATTAAAAAACTTTCGATTATGTTCCTGTTATGCCTGCTTACATCTATTGTTTTTTATTTACAAGGCAAAGTAAACCAGAACTTTGACCCTTTGCCAGGCTTTGAATCTACGCCGATCTCCCCACGTAGGGCTTTAACGATCGTTTTACAAATAGATAACCCGAGTCCTGTTCCCTGCCTGAAAGAGTTTACTTTGGTAAAACGTTCGAAAATAGCCTCAATATGTACCGGAGAAATGCCGATGCCGGTATCACTTATCTCAAACAGCACATGATCTTCTCTCACACTGTATGAAAGGGTTATATAACCTTGTTCAGTAAACTTGATAGCATTCGAAAGTAAATTGGATATTACCTGGGTCACACGCTTAGGATCCGTATAGAGTATTTTATCCGGCAGTGCGTCCAAGTCACAGATCATAGTAACACCTTCCTGTACTTTCAGGGAATGCACCTTATATTGCTCACTGCATACTTCTTTTATATTGACATCCGTCAGTGAATAGTCCATTACTCCGGATTCGATCTTTGAGAAATCCAAGATATCCGTTATCAGACGGAGGAGGAGATCGCAGTTCTTATTGATAATATTTACATATTCCTCTTTCTCCTCTACATTGTCCATTTCAGCAATAATACTGGAAAAACCGACAATTGCATTCAGAGGTGTACGGATCTCATGGCTCATATTAGCCAGGAAAGTAGATTTCAACTTATCCGCTTCACGTGCTTTTTGCATTTCCAGTTCATTCCTGCGTGACTCGTCGCGAGCTTGTTGTAACTTCTCTTCCAGTTGTTTCTCGCCCGTTATATCCGTTATATAGCAAACAACTTTGCAGGGATGCCCGTCCTTATTTATTTTATGTGCCTGCGCATTGATACGTATCCAGGTCGGCACTTCTTGAACGAACATTTTACATACAAAACTACAGCTATCGATATCACCGCGAATGACCTGTAAAAGTGGCTCCATATTATTCGTCGGAATTTCACTGAACCGCCCCAGATTCCACAACTCCTGAATAGACAGATAATTATGTGTTTTCAGGTAATTGAACAGATGATTCGGACTGGAATGATCGTTCAGCACAGGATCGATATATAATTCATCTTCTTCCACACTATATTCACCGACTATCGAACGTCCGGATAAAAGGACAGCTTTCAATATAGCCAGATTGTTTCTGGTTTGTTCCGCCTTGATTTGGACATCCGTGTTATCAGAGATGATAAACAGATATCCCACCCGTCCGAACTCCGGATCGTTCAGGCTGATCCCTTTCACCTGCAGATATTTGATCTGGTCGACAAAAGCCGACGGATAATAACTACTGCTTTGTATGATACTGAAATCATAAACCAGAGGAAAACTGAAAGCCCGTCCGCTCCTCACATTCTTCAGGAGCTTTTTAGAAACAACCGGATTCTCAAACAGATTAACACCCAGAAGATCTTTACGCGTAGAACCGAAGATACGTACATCGGCTTCGTTGATATCGACCAAATATCCTTCCGAGTCATACAATTCGACCCCGATAGGCAGATTATTGAAGAACTGTTTGAACTTAGTACTGAGCTCCGCCAGATGTTTCCGGGATTCCTCCAGATTGGCTTGTGTCTCCTTGCGTTCTATAATAAGAGAAAAGATATTTGCTATAATATGCAGGTCTTCCATTTCCGTATTCGTCCAGGAACGCTGCACACGCACCGAGTCAAAACCAATGAATCCCTGTATTTTATTATGAAAAGAGAGCGGGATCATCAGCATGGATTTCAGTCCCTGGAATTCAAGCAACCTCTTATCTACTTCCGCTTCCGGAGGCAGATCATCCATGCTGCACATGACAATATCACGACCGCTCTTCACGGTCTTCATGATCCAGGGGATCGTTTCGTCCGTCAGTTCCGAATGATTCTCTTTGGGAACCTCCACCCATCTGCTCATCACCTCGCAGGGGAAATAGGCTGTCCGCCCGTCTTTTTCAAAGATGGCTACATATCCCCAGTCTGCATCGAAAAAGTTCATCAGCAAACTCATGGCTTTCTCTATCGGCTGTTGTTCTTCGTTAAACAGCAATACAAGCACTTCGGAAATAATACGTTTGATATTTGAAGCTTCTGTAAATGAATTTCCGGCATTCGCTTTATCTCTATTGTCTTGTGCTTCCAATAATTGTATTAGTTCTTCCCTGGATAATTGATTATATTTGTTCTTTGTTAGCGTTGACATCATACGGTGATACTTTATAAACGCAAAAATATTGAATAGTTTTGATTTTTAAGGCATTTCAAGATACTAATTCATCATTTGACATGTTAAAAGTCACACTGAATCGCCCGGTAAACGGATTCTTTAGAACAATTATGCTTTTAATCATAAGAGGGTTCACCGTAAAAAGTTATATTTGCATGTTCTAATGTAGACGATTTTAAATATGTTGAAGCAACAGTTACAACAAAAGTTACAGCAAAAGCTCTCTCCACAGCAGATCCAGCTAATCCGGCTTCTGGAACTTCCCGCTATCGAGTTGGAAGAACGTATCAAGCACGAATTAGAAGATAACCCTGCACTGGAGGAGGGGAAAGATATTGCAGACGACTTTGAACGAACTGACGACGAAGGAGTTGATGATATATCTACAAACGAAACAGAGGCAGACCTCTCACTCGGAGATTATATGAGCGAAGACGATATACCGGACTACAAACTCCGGGAGATAAGTGAGAAAACCGAACGCAAAGAAGACATACCCTTCTCTGCAAGCCAATCGCTGAACGAATATCTGCTCCAGCAACTCGGTTTGCGCGACCTACCGGAAAAAGAAGTAAAAATAGCCGAATATATTATCGGCAACATAGACGACGACGGTTATCTGCGCCGCGAACTCTCCGCCATTGCCGACGACCTGGTCTTCCAGGCAGGACAAGACGTGAATGAGAAAGAGATAGAAGAAGTCCTCGCGATCATACAAGATTTCGACCCTGCCGGGGTCGGTGCCCGTAACCTGCAGGAATGCTTATTGCTGCAGCTCGACCGGAAAGAGCCGACGCCGGGAACAGATATGGCGATCCGTATCCTCACCGAATATTTTGAAGAGTTCACCCGCAAACATTACGACAAGATCATGCGTGGCCTCAACATCAGCGAGGCAACCCTGAAAAAGGCTATTCACGAAATAATTGCTCTCGATCCTAAACCTTGCAGCAGCTGGGGCGGTTCTATGGAAGTAGCCATGAGCCAAGTCATTCCGGATTTCCTGGTCGAAGCTATAAACGGCGAGTTGATCCTGAGCATGAACAACCGGGACATTCCCGATCTGCGAATCAGCCGTGAATATGCGGAAATGTTTCAGGACTATGCAGGCAATAAAGCCAACCAGACGTCCAAGATGCGTGAAGCCGTACAGTTTGTAAAACAGAAACTAGACTCCGCCCAATGGTTTATCGATGCCATCCGGCAGCGTCAGGAGACATTACAACGCACTATGGAAGCGATCATCCTCCTGCAACGGGACTTTTTCCTGACAGGTGACGATGCTACGCTGCGCCCGATGATACTGAAAGATGTGGCCGAACGTGCAGGATACGATATATCGACCATTTCAAGGGTTAGCAACAGCAAGTATGTTCAAACCAATTTCGGCATCTACCCTCTGAAATTCTTCTTCTCCGAATCGATGCAGACCGACAGCGGCGAGGAAATATCCACCCGTGAGGTGAAGAAGATCATGAAAGAACATATAGACAGTGAGGATAAACGTAAACCGCTTACCGACGAGGAACTTACCACGATCCTAAAAGAGAAAGGTTACGTAATCGCCCGCCGAACAGTGGCCAAATACAGGGAACAACTCGATATTCCTGTTGCAAGGCTTAGAAAAGAAATCTAAATTTGAAGCATTATGAGATTATTTTCAAATATCATATCCGGAATGTTCCACCCGTTGCTGATGGTAACGTATGGAGTCATACTGGCATTGTCATTCACATACCTGGCGATTTACCCGCCCACCATGAAAATGTTCCTGGTTGGCGGAGCATTCCTCTCGACTGCTGTCGTACCGGGGCTTTTCATCTTCCTGATGGTCCGCAACGGAGCCGCAGGCGACCTGGAACTGACGGACCGCAAAGAGCGGGTCGTTCCTTACCTGATCATTATCACCTCCATAATGGTCTGTATCTTTTATATGTACAAAATGATGATCCCTTTCTGGTTCCTGTCGCTGCTGATGGGTGCCTGTGTCGCTTTGATCCTCTCGCTGTGCATTAACTTTTACTGGAAGATCAGTGCCCATACCCTGGGTATCGGAGGACTTTTAGGGGGTATCATGGGGGTCGCCCGCATCCACCTGATAAATCCTTACTGGGGATTCATCATCATACTCCTGGCAGCCGGGCTGGTCGGTACTTCGCGTATCTTTTTGAAAAGGCATACCCCTATGCAGGTATATGCAGGTTTTTGTCTCGGTTTTATATGTACCTTTGTAGCCTCATTATTGAGTTATATCTATTTATTCATCTAATAAAAACACTAAAGTTATGAACTTTCCTGCTGATTTAAAGTACACAAAAGATCACGAATGGATTCGTGTTGACGGCGCCGTTGCCTATGTTGGTATCACTGACTACGCCCAGAGCGAACTTGGTGAAATCGTTTATGTAGACATCACTACAGAAGGCGAAGTAGTTGCCAAAGAAGAAGTTTTCGGTACTATCGAAGCTGTAAAGACTGTTTCCGACCTGTTCATGCCGGTAAGCGGAGAAGTAATCCAGGGCAACTCTGAACTGGACGACAAACCCGAACTGGTGAATGAAGACGTTTACGGAAACGGCTGGTTGATCAAAATCTCCATCTCCGATCCTTCTGAACTGGACGACCTGTTGTCTGCTGCTGAATACGAACAATTGATCGCAAAATAAATGACACCTGTAGTAAGTATTATCATGGGCAGTACTTCCGACCTGCCCGTAATGGAAAAAGCAGCCAAATTGCTGGACGAGATGGAGATCCCGTTCGAAATCCATGCGTTGTCTGCACACCGTACCCCGGCAGAAGTAGAAGCTTTTGCCAAAGGAGCCAAAGAGCGCGGTATCAAAGTTATTATTGCTGCGGCCGGTATGGCAGCGCATTTATGCGGAGTGATCGCTTCTATGACTACCCTTCCGGTAATCGGTGTTCCCATCAACTCTACACTCGACGGCATGGATGCCCTGTTGGCTATCGTACAGATGCCTCCGGGAATACCTGTTGCCACAGTCGGTATCAACGGAGCACTAAACGCCGGAATCCTGGCAGTTCAGATGCTTGCTGTTGGAGACGAACAACTTCAGGGTAAGCTGGCCGACTACAAGGAAAATCTGAAGAAAAAGATCGTAAAAGCAAACGAAGAGTTAGCAAAAGTATCTTTTAAATACAAAACAAACTAGTTGACAGTTGACAAGTGACAGTTGACAGATGGGCTTCGCGCTCGGCGAATATGTCAACTGTCAACTGTCAACTGTCAACTGTCAACTGAAAGAAATGGAACATTTTTTTAATTACAGTCGCCGTAAATCATCTGTTGTCAATATAGGAAATACTCCACTGGGAGGCGAAAACCCGATACGTATCCAATCTATGGCCAATGTATCCACCATGGATACCGAAGCATCCGTCCGCCAGGCTATCCGTATGATCGATGCCGGAGCCGAATATGTACGTTTCACTGCACAGGGTGAACGGGAAGCCCGTAATCTGGGCGAGATCCGGAAAGAGCTGAGAACGCAGGGATACACCACCCCTCTTGTTGCCGATATCCATTTCAACCCCAGGGCTGCCGACGCCGCAGCCGAAGAGGTGGAAAAAGTACGCATCAACCCCGGGAACTATGTTGATAAAGTAAAAACATTTGACCTTCTGGAATATACCGACGAAGAATATGCCGCCGAATTACAGAAGATACGCGACCGTTTTGTCCCTTTCCTGGAGATTTGTAAAAAACACGGAACCGCCATCCGCATTGGCGTGAACCATGGTTCACTATCCGACCGTATCATGAGCCGGTATGGTGACACCCCTGAAGGAATGGTAGCCTCCTGCATGGAATTCCTGCGTATCTGCCGGGACGAGAATTTCCCGGACGTAGTGATTTCCATCAAAGCCTCCAATACGGTAGTCATGGTACGCACCGTACGTCTGCTCGTCCGTACCATGGACGCAGAAAACATGTACTATCCGCTTCATCTGGGAGTGACCGAAGCCGGTGACGGTGAAGACGGCCGCATCAAAAGTGCTGTCGGCATCGGTACCTTGCTGACCGACGGAATAGGCGATACCATCCGCGTATCCCTCAGCGAAGATCCCGAGGCAGAAATACCTGTCGCCCGCAAACTGGTCGATTACATATTGGAACGCCGGGAGCACAGTCCGATCACCGCCTCTCCCGCCCCCGGATACGACCCGGTAACAGCCACACGCCGCATCAGCCGTGTGACAGAAGCAATCGGAGGCAATTTCCCTCCTGTCGTTATCTCTGACCGAAGTAACGGCGATTTTGAATTTGACTATTCCTCCCAGCCCGACTATATTTACATCGGCAAGGAAGACCCGGACAACCTTCCGGACACATTCCGCCTGCTGGTAGACGCTCATTTCTGGAAAGAACGTCCCAACGCATACCCTTATTTCATCGCTTCCGAAATAGAAGAGATGAAAGAATTCAATTCTCCGCTGAAATTCATCCGCCTGACCTACAATGACCTGACAGATCAGACACTGGAGATACTGAAACAAGATAAAACAGCCGTGATAGTCCTGAGTACCCACCACCGGAACGGTGTCGGATCGCAACGTGCCGCCATGCACAAACTGCTGGTTGCCGGTTGCGATATCCCTGTCATCCTGCACCGCGACTATCACGAAACAGACAAGGAAACCTTGCAGCTAAAAGCGGCTGCCGATTTCGGCACATTGCTGCTGGATGGGTTCGGCGACGGCATCATGATTCATAATCATAGGATCGAAGCTTCATACATCGACAGTTACATGTTCGGTATCCTGCAGGCAACCCGTTCACGCATCAGTAAGACAGAATATATCTCCTGCCCGAGTTGCGGACGTACACTCTACGACTTGCAAACGACCATTGCCCGTATCAAAGAAGCTACCTCACACCTGAAAGGGCTGAAGATCGGCATCATGGGTTGTATTGTAAACGGTCCCGGAGAAATGGCAGATGCCGATTACGGTTATGTCGGTGCCGGACGCGGACAGATCAGCCTGTACAAAGGTAAAGAATGCGTGTTGAGAAACATACCCGAAGAAGATGCCGTAGAACGTTTAGTTCAGTTAATAAAAGAGAACGGAGACTGGAGTAATTGAGAATTAACAGTGGACAGATGACAGGTTAAAGAAAGAGTAGTTAACAATATATAGCAAGCTAAAACAACTGTCAACTGTCACTTGTCAACTGTCAACTTTTGCATATCTTTGTCCGTCAAATAAATAAGAACAAATGGAAGTAAAAATAATTAATAAATCCCATCACCCACTCCCTGCTTATGCGACAGAATTGTCTGCAGGCATGGATATTCGTGCAAACCTGACAGAGCCTGTAGTGCTGAAACCATTGGAACGCAAATTGATCCCGACAGGATTATATATTGCTTTGCCGGAAGGATACGAAGCACAGATGCGCCCTCGCAGCGGCTTGGCTTTGAAACATGGTATCACTCTACTGAACACACCGGGAACGATCGATGCAGATTATCGCGGTGAGATCGGTATTATCCTGGTCAATCTTTCCTCCGAACCTTTTACCGTAAATGACGGAGAACGTATCTGCCAGATGGTGATTGCTACTTTCAACCAAGTAAGCTGGAAACCGGTGGAAGTGCTCGACGATACCGAACGCGGCGCCGGTGGCTTCGGACATACGGGCAAACAGTAATAATCGCGGAAAGTCCGCGATAGTAATCAAGCAAGGTCCGCGATAGCCATCGAGTAACCTCCTCGATAATAAGCCGCTGATGTTTATGAAAGATTTAGTGAAACTAACATAGATAAAGATAGATGTTAAAACAAGTAATATACGGGATACTCTTTTCACTCTTCCTGCTTATGGGTAACCGTCCGTTGCATGCCGAAGAGGTAAAGAAAGACACTCCCTCCAAAGCAAACGAACTCAGTGCAACGGAACGGAGAAAATTCGACTATTTCTTCTTCGAAGGGCTGAACCTAAAGACTGCCGGAAAATTCGACGCTGCTTTCGATGCATTCAACTACTGTCTCGCCATCGACTCTACGGCATCTCCTGTACTGTACGAACTTTCATCGTTCTACGTGCAAATGAACCGCCCGGAAAAGGCTGTCGATATGTTACAGCGTGCAGTGAACAACAGCACGGACAACTTCACCTACCGGATGGCTTTGGCTACGATCAGCCGCAACCTGGGTATGTACGGAGAAGCTGCCGCAGAATACGAGAAACTGGTGAAAGCCTTTCCCGGAAAGACCGAACTGAATTACTACCTGGCAGAAGCCCTGACCCAGGAAGGCGAGATCGGCAAAGCGATCGATGCTTATAATGCCCTCGAATCGTCCATCGGCATGAACGAAGCTCTTTCCATGCAGAAATATAAGCTCTACACCCAACTGGAACAATCGGATGCCGCCTTCAAAGAAATAGAGAAACTGGCAGCCAAATATCCGATGGAGGCACGCTACCAGATCATCCTCGGAGACCTGCACCTGGAAAAGAACGACACGGTAAAAGCCCGTTCTTATTATGACAAAGCCCATGAGATCGATCCGGGTAACCCCTATTACATCGTATCTATGGCCAACTATTACGAAGCGACCGGCAATAAAGATGCTGCCGAAACTCAGATACGCAATGCCTTGATCAACGAGAAGCTGGATGTAGAGACCAAAGTAGCTATCCTCTCCCGTTATATCCTGAAACTGCAACAGACGCAGAAAGGGACGGATAGTGCCAATACCCTGTTCCAGACCTTGCTGGAGCAGCATCCCGAAGATACCGACCTGAAACAGATGTACGGCAGTCTTTTGATCGCGCAGGGTAAAACTGACGAAGCCCGTTTCCAGTTCCAACTCGTCACAGAGATGGAGCCTGAGAATGCAGCAGCCTGGCAGCAATTGCTGAACATGTCGCTGAAAGCCGAAGATATCCCTGAAGTAATCCGTATCTGTACCAAATGCCAGGAACTATTCCCGGATGCCCCCGAATATTATTTCTACCTGGGTATTGCCTATTATCAGCAGGAAAAATATCAGGAGGCCCTGAACACCTATTATGCAGGTATCAACATTATCCCGGCGGAGAATCCGCGGTTAAAGTCGGACTTCTACGGTCAGATCGGCGATATCTACTATCAGATGAAACAGATGGACCAGACATACAAAGCATACGACGAAGCTCTGAAATATAACGACAACAACATCGTTGTCCTCAACAACTATGCTTACTTCCTGTCCCTGGATAAAAAGGACCTGAAAAAGGCAGAACGTATGAGCGCGCAATGTATCAAACTCGAACCGGACAATGCAACTTACCTGGATACATACGCCTGGATTTTCTTCGTACAGGGCAACTATACCCTTGCCAAGATATACATCGAAAGCGCATTGGAAAAAGATAAGACCAAAAGTGCGGAGCTGGTAGACCATTACGGGGATATCCTGTTTATGACAGGAGATAAGGACGGTGCCATAGCTCAATGGAAGAAAGCCCGTGAAATGGGAAAAGAAAGCGAGACACTCGACCGTAAAATCATAGAAGGTAAATATATCGAAGAGGAGGAAGCCAAATGAGAACCCCGTTAATAAAGCGAGTACAACTACCAGCTCTTGTGATCCTGTGTTTCTTGCTGATCCTGTCCGGCTGTAAATCATCCAAGAAAGTCGGAACAGTAGCATCCGGCAGTACCAAAGCACACGACGAGTTCTTTGAAGCGATGGAAGAGCATTCTTTTCAGTTCAATACGATGACCGCCCGTTTGAATGCGGAGCTGAAGGGTACTAAAAATAATATGAGTTCACGTGTTGACCTGAAGATGGTCAAAGACAGTGCATTTCAGTTATCAGTCCAACCGTTTCTGGGGATCGAGGTTTTCCGTGCCGAATTTACAGTCGACAGCATAAAGGTAGTAGACCGCATGAATAAACGGTATGTTGCCGAACGCTACGCCGATCTGAAAGGACAGACCCCGATCGAGTTCAACTTCTATAACCTGCAGGCATTGTTCACCAATCATATCTTCCTGCCCGGAAAACAGTATATCGAGCCGAAACAGTTCAAACGCTTCAAGCTGAACCAGGAAGGTTCGACCGCAGAGATCAAGATTAAGGATTCTATCGGATTGCTTTATACATTCTTTGCCGACGGTGAAGAGAAGTTACTTTCCACCTATATCACCGACCCGTCCGAACAATACGCTCTGCAATGGGATTATACAGATTTTCGCCTGACAGAAGGACAACCGTTCCCGATGCTGATGGACGTACAAGTCCTGGCAAACGGCTCCTCACAGGGAGGGATCGCTTTCCGCTTCTCCCGCATACAGACAAATGTTCCGGTAAACCTGGACTTTTCCATTCCGGCTAAATATAAACGTATTACCTTTGCACAAATCATAAAGTCAATCAGTAACAGTCAGAAATAGAGATGAAGTATATTTGGTTTGTCATATTCACGTTATCTGCCCTGACCGCCTTCGGCCAGAAGTCCGCCCGGGTGAGACAGCTTGAAGAACAGCGGAAAAAGGCGCTGGCCGAAATCGAGATGACAAACCAGTTATTGCAAGAAACGACCCAGACGGCGCAGAACTCTCTCAACCGTCTGAATCTTCTTTCACAGCAGATCCTCTCCCGAAAGAAAGTGATCAGCCTGCTCAATCAGGAGGTAAGCGAACTGGATAACCAGATCACCGCATCCCGCCGCGAAATCACTAAACTGGAAAAGGAACTGGACGGAAAACGTGATAACTACGGTAAGTCCGTGCAAAGCATGTATAAACGCCGTAGTTCGCAAGACAAGCTCCTCTTTATTCTCTCTGCCGATAATTTCGCCCAATCCATGCGCCGCATGCGTTATCTGCGCGAATATGCCGACTGGCAAAAGCTACAAGCCACCGAGATCATCGACAAACAAACCGAGATAACCCTCAAACAGAAAGAACTGGAAAAAACACGTTCCGAAAAGAATGCACTGCTGAGTACCCGCGAACAGGAAAGCCAGAAACTGCAGACCGAGGAAACCAGCCAGAAAGCCGAAGTGCAGCAACTCAGCAAGAAACAAAAGGAACTGAAAGAGGAACTCCGTAAGAAACAACAACAGGCCAACGCGCTGAACCGTCAGATCGAAAAACAGATTGCCGAGGAAATAGCCCGTGCCGAAGCCGAAGCAAAGGCTGCCCGCGAACGTGAGCGTCGTGCCCGTGAAAAAGCGAAAGCGGAAGGCAAAGAACCGGTCAAAGAGCCTGTACAGGAAGAACGCGTTGCCGAAACCAAAGGAGGCTATGCCATGACCAGGGCGGAGAAAAAACTTTCCGACGACTTTGCCGGTAACCGTGGGCGGCTGCCATTCCCTGTTGCAGGACGTTACACCATTGTCGGCACTTTCGGCGAACAACAACATCAGGAATTAAAATATGTACGTACCAACAATAGCGGTATCGACATTCAGACTACTCCGGGAGCTGATGCCCGTACTGTATTCAATGGCGAAGTAACCCGGGTGTTCGTTGTTCCGGGCTACAACAACTCTGTCATCATACGTCACGGTAACTACCTGACTGTTTACAGCAACCTGAGCCAGGTGTATGTAAAAGCCGGCGACAAGGTCAGCACCCGCCAGGCTATCGGCAAGATTTTTACCGATACGGAAAACGGCAATGCCACGATCCTGCATTTCCAGCTTTGGAAAGAGAAGACCAAACTCAATCCGTCTCCCTGGCTCAACTAAGCAGTGGACAGATGACAGACAAATGACAGTTTAGCTTCGCACTGGCAAACAAATCGGCTGAAAGCCGAATAACTATCAACTGTCACTTGTCAACTGTCAACTAAAAAATATTCCCTATCTTTGTCACCGACTTTCAAAAAGAAGAATTATGTATTTGACGCTCTTTCTAACTTTCCTAAAAATAGGTGTGGGTACAATAGGCGGCGGATATGCCATGTTGCCGTTGATACAACGGGAGGTAGTAGACCGCGGCTGGTTATCTAAAGAAGATTTCATCGACCTGTTCTCCGTCGCACAGTCATTACCGGGTATCTTCGCTGTAAATATCTCCATCTTCGTCGGCTATAAATTGAAGAAAACTATGGGAAGCGTGGTCTGTGCCCTCGGTACAATACTGCCGTCTTTCCTGATCATCCTGCTGATTGCCACGTTCTTTACCCAAGTTCAGGATAACGAATGGGTGGAGAAGATATTTAAGGGTTTACGCCCTGCTGTCGTGGCGTTGATCGCCGTACCGTGTATCACTACGGCACGTTCCATCAAATTGACTTATGTTTCGATGCTGATCCCTGTTGCTGCCGCGTTGCTTATCTGGATAGGAGGAGTTTCGCCGGTATGGATTATTCTGGTAGCCATTGCCGGAGGATTAGTGTATGGTTTAAAGATAAAGAAAAATTGATATGATCTGGTTACAGTTACTTTATGTCTATCTGAAGATCGGAATCTTCGGTTTTGGTGGCGGATATGCCATGCTCTCACTGATACAGGCAGATGTTGTAGACCGTTATAAATGGATTTCCTTACAGGAATTTACGGATATCGTAGCCATCTCACAGATGACGCCAGGCCCCATCGGGATCAACAGTGCGACTTATATCGGTTACACCGCCATTCACAACGCCGGATATCCGCCGTTCATGGCTGTTCTCGGTTCGTGCCTGACCACATTTGCTGTGTGTCTGCCGTCGTTCATACTCGTATTGGTCATCTCTTATTTCTTCGCCAAATTCAAGAACAATAAATATGTCGTTGCCGCTTTCACCGGTTTACGCCCTGCAACTGTAGGACTGATAGCCGCTGCCGCATTAATGCTGATGAACAAAGAAAACTTCATCGATTACAAAAGTTTCCTGATCTTTGGTGCCGCCTTTATCCTTACCTGGAAGTTCAAAATTCACCCCATCCTGATGATTGTATTGGCAGGGGTTGCGGGGTTGATATTGTACTGGTAATTACGAAAAGTCCAACAGCATGGCCGTATTTTTTAATTTCCGGCTTTGATTGCGTCTTCAACCCGCTGTTTACGGATATCTAGTTCCCGCACAAACTATCTTTGCTTTTCAGCATAAATTCATCCCGGGCTGCTTCTTCCAGTTTCTGATATGCCAGGAAATCGTTCTGCATCTCTTGGGATGGAAATATTTTCTGATCAAATCCTCGTTCATCTTATTATGATATTTACTCCGTAAAGGAGTGTCGTTTCACTTCCAGTGATCCTGTTCTGCTTCTCTATTCTATAACGAAAGCCCCGGCAGAAAATTCCGCCGGGGCTTTGTTTTGCCTGTCTTCGCTCTTCACAGAGCTAGAACAGAAGAACTTTATTTCATTACTTTAGTATTAATACTGACCGCTTGTTCGCCTGTCGCAGGGTAATTGATTCCTTACGGATTCACGCAGTCAACTCTAATTTATTGATTATAAATATCTTATTTCACGATAGCTTTAACTGTTGTTTCGCCTTCAACAGCTACTACAACTACACCTGCAGGAGCTTTGATAACAGCGTCATCAGAAGTGATAACAGTATTAGCAATTGTCTGACCCAGCAGATTGTTGATAGCTACTCTCTTGCCTGCTGCACCAACAATTGTGATCTGACCTTCGCCAGCAACAACCTTCACAGCAGAAGCATTGATTTCATCGTTAGCTGTAACAGTACCTTCCTTGCCAACTTCGATTTCGATTTCACCTACATTGTCACCAACGAACTGAGAAGTAGGAATGAATTCTTGTGCTAACAAAGTTTTACCATCAGCAAACAGACAAGGATGATAAGCTGTAACTGTTACATCATACAAGCTATTCGGCTTCATGTTCTTAACATTTACAGTTAAGTATTTGCCATCCTTCGTATAGTTAGCTTCGTTACCAGCATGAATTTTTACAGATTCTGCACCATCAACCAAATTGAACTCTACGTTTTCAGGACCTTCCCACCAATAAGAAGCATTACCGTTACCATCAACTAAAGAAGTATTGATAGTTTCCCAGTCAGTGATATTGAAGTCACCCTGGTTTTCAGGCATACCGTTATAAGCCTTACGTGCTAAGTGAGCACCAGCTTCACCGAATGTGAAGACGTCGATCTGATTTTCACCTTCCATCAGATATACATTATAACGATACTGGTCGCTAATTGTGATATTTACAAGGTTACCTGCGTTTTCATCTGTACCCTTCTTATCGCGGAATTCGCTGATAATCACAGCACTGTTTGTCCAACCGCCTTGCAGGTTAAATGTATTGATAGTTGTATTCTTGAAGTGACCATAATATACTTCTTCGTCACCAGCTTTATCTGTACGAACTACTTTCAGATAATAGTTAACAATCATTTTAGGATTGATTACTTTACCTGTACCGTTGAACAACTCTACAGACAAAATATCGTTATTCTGGTTAGAACCTTTACTCTTAGCCAAGACTTCAGACATGAAGACATTCTTAGATGTATTCTTCGGAGCCAAGTGACCAACCTGTACTACATAATAGTCAGCACCCGGAATACCTTCCCATTTCAAGACAGCTGTTGCACCGTCGATATCACCGTGTACCATCGGTTGCAATACAGGAAGTTCATCTCCAACAGTCGGTTCTCCAGCAATTGCCAAATCATTTGTTAAGCAGTTAGCCTCTACGATCAATACATTTTCTTTTGCACATGCTGTAGCAGCAGTCGGAGCATACTTAACAGTAGCTGTAGCAGTGAAAGAGCCGTTCACATCAACCTTTACATTTGCCGGAGCTGTCAAAGTAAATGGATTATCATAATTTACTGTACCCAAAGAAATCTTAATAGCTTCTGTTGCAGTCAGCGGGTTGAATTCTTTACCTTCGATAAGAACCTTCACCTCTTTTTCTGTATCAACAGCTGCTGTGATATCTTCAGCCGGAGTGATTGTAATTTCAGGTTTGTAAATGAAGCCATATACTTCACCTGCATTTTCATAAAGAGTATAACCAAATTTTTCGTTTGGATTCAACTCACCTCTCGTCCAGTTTATTACATTTTCGTTAGACTTAACAGTGAACAAATCTTCAGCTTTATGCATAGCTCCATTTTTGGTAGCTTGATTGAATGTTACAACCACTAAACCTAACACTTCTCCATATTTGTTCGGAGTCAGCTTTTCAACAGCTGCACCACCATTCAACATATCCTTAATTACATAAGTAAATGCATTCGGATATGCGCTTACATTCGCTTTACGAGTTACATTAACTACTTTTTCCAAGTTGTAACCAGCCACATAGAATGAGTCTACAGTCAAGGGATTTACGTAACCACATTCATCTTCATAAACTTTACCAAAGTATTTCTGGAATTCAGGATATACTAAGTTCGGTAAATTAGTATTAAATGTAGGACGATAAGAGTTGTGCATTTCTTCAATAAGATTCAATTTATTAATATTACTCCACAGATTTGCGCGAGTATCACCATATAAACCTGCAACTACACCAACTCCACATAACGGACAATCACTTTCAGACTCAACGCCTACAGCCCAAACTTGCAATTCATATGTATCAGGATTCCATTCTTTTTTTCCTACAGTTTCAGGAGCTTCGAAACCATCTTTATTCGGAACGAACTGTACATAAATAGGAAGACCTTCTTCACGGAACTGTTTCATCTTAGCATCGTCCAATGTATTGATGCTGATTTCCAATGTATCCGTATTGTTATTTACCCAAGCACCATCTTCACTCAATTTGAAACGGAATTCCTGATTATCTGTATCATTCTGGTTTGCATTTGCAATATTCTGTAAAGTTACGCGAATTTTAGCGATACCGTCATTTCCTGTAGGTTTCAATTCGCTACCATGCAACACCAATTTCTTAACACGTGAAGCATAACGAGAGTTATCCAATGCATCTTTCTTATTATAAGGAGCAAAGAATACATTGTCGGCAGTATAACGACCTACTGTACCGTCAAAGTTTTCGCCTTCATAAGTCAACCACAATGCGCCAACTCTAGCAGCAGCCAATGCCCAAGGGAATTCAGTCTGAGCGTCATATTCCTCTACTTCATCCAAATAATCAGGATCTACTGCAATCTTCCATGCTTCTTCACGAGTAATGTCATTTGTCCATTCTCTCAATTTCAAAGTCAAAACGGAACCATCTGCAATCACACCACAGTCAGAAAGAGTGATATTATCAGTAACATCAACATTTCCATAGGAAGTCCAAGTATAATCTCTATTTGTTTGATCTGTTGTCTGTTTTTCAAAAGCTAAAAATGCCAACGGATACTTTTCCAAATCAGGAATGTTCTTACCTGTAACACCTACAGTCTTTGTCTGACAATTTTCATTAAAGAAAATGTGAGTTTCTGCAAAGTTGAAATCAGGAACAGAGTTTGCAGAAATTGTTGCTGTTTCAGCAGACAAACGGATAGGATTCAATTTATCTGTTTCATCTACCTTAGCAGCATATTTTTCAGAGATAGCTTTGATTGATTTCGGTTGGAAATCATATGCTACTTTATCTTCAAACTTAGCGCCATCTGATTCTTTGTATTTTTTTTCAAATTTAGCACGAACAACATCGTTGTTATTTGTTACGTTTGTCCATACAAAAGCATCTTCAGCAGTTGTTCCATCAAGCAACTTAACATTTTCTGCGCTCAACGCCAAAGTACCGGATGTACAACTCTTTAAACCTAAACCAGCTTCAAAAGATGTTACATCAGCAGTCAAAGCCAAAGTCGGTTCGTCGAAATTCATAGCAAAACCGCTAACAACCAATGCCGGAGCAAAATGGCTCTTAGAAGCAGTTTCTTCTACATCCTTAATTTCAACAAAATCAGACCACAAGGTCACCTGGATCAACTTGTTATCCAAAGAACCTTCAATAAACATCCTTGCATCAGTAATCGGATCAGTTACAACATCGAACAAATTGATTACTTTATCTTCTACATCAGCAGCTCCTGTTTTAAAGATTGCACCGTCAGATTTAAATTCAGCATTAGCAGAAGCAGAACCATTTTTCAATATTTCACTTCTCTTTACTGGCTTACCTTCCAAATCAAATACAGCAACTTTAATATGCCAATCTGCAGAAGAAGTTGCAGCCAAACCGAAGTTCTCAGCACTTAACTTAACTTTCAGTTCACGTACATTTGTCATATACTTAGTTGACAAATCGAACATCAACTCACCACTCTGACTGTCACCTAAGAAGATTCCTAAAGAGTCAGTACCACTTTGCCATACCGTAGTAGTGGTATAATTGTTTGTCGGCTTTTCGGTAATATTGGGATAATATACATCATCTACGTCCTTATTAAAAGCACGGAAATAAACACCATTACCCCAAACTTTCTTTCCATCTACAGTTTTTAAAGCCTTACCAGGGAAACCCGGCAGTACGTCATTACCTTCAGCTTCATACAAAATAGGTTTTTGAGCAGCAGTCAAACCCGCGTATTCGGAGGCATTCCATTCAGGAGCATTTTCTACCTGTCCAAATACCGATGCTGAGCCCAAAACTAACATAGCACTAATAGTTAGCACTTTTGTTTTAGTAAAGTTTCGCATACGAATTTTTTTTTAATTAATACTTTATTTATATGTCTCAAATTTGATTGATTCTATAATAATGACTAGAGAAAACGTTCCTTTTTTCTCGCCATTTTTTAGGTAGTATTTTGCCTTGGTAATAAGAAGTACTATTTTTGTACTCTAATTGCTATTCAATTGATAAGAAAGAGGATAGGATTGAAAAAAAATTATGAGAAAGAATTGTAGGTTTAAAACTTATACCTAACTTTGCTGGCGAGAAAAAAGGAACGTTTTTTTTAGTCACTACAACAACGATTCACGCCTTATATTTCAACGTATATATAAAATATTACTCTCACAAATATTCAGCTAGACGCTTATTCGTCTAAAATGGATGCCTACCCGCCAAAACCCCGATGCCTACTCATTTTCAGGCCGATTAGTACTCGTTGGGTAAAAAGGTGTTTTTTGAAAAGCAACTGTTAACGATCGTTAATCACATCAAAAGCGACTCATCCGATCTCCGAATCACTCGATATTCTCCGGGGATAACCACACACACCCGATATTTGTGTCGATTGCTTTCCTCAGAGAGTTTTTATAATCATCGTTTCAGGCTTCAGTCCTTTTAAATATCTGATATTCAAGATATAACACTGAAAGATCTGCAAATGGTACACCCGCCTGAAAAAGCAGCTCCATCACCTTCGAAAGAGTAAACATCCGTTATTTGTTCACTGCCTACTTGTTCAGAAAAACATAGGCATCAGTACAAAAAAATATGTACGCTTATTTGTCGGACTAAAGGTCTGAGTTTATTTTTTTCACTGGAGCCTTCAGTCTAAATCCATTGAAAATAAAAGCGTGATAGAGACCTGAAAGCTGAAGGGTGATTGTAAAAAAGTTCTTGTAGGTGGTAAAAACGATAGGTGTGACCGATAGTACTATAGTGTTATCCCGTCAGTACTACTGTGCTACCATTGCTTAGACTACTATGCTATATCAAGGGAGACTATAGGGCTATCTGGAATTATATATCATGCAAAAAACAGATATTTATCCACACTGATTAAACCTTTTTTTATCTCTCTTGTCTATATTTCGATTGAGTTGTGTATATTTACATGCCTATTGATAAGTTTTTAAAGTAGATACCATTGAAAATATGACGAAGAGAGTGAAGTGGGGCGTTACCGCCGCAATTTTCCTGATGATTGCCGGAATGATTGCTTATCCACAGATTAAGAACCAGTTGACAGCATCCGGAAAGGATTCCAATGTGGCTCCCACACCGGGAACAAGCGTACGTAAACAGGTGCTGAACATTAACGCCGAAGTATTGAAATTCCAATCGCTGACCGACAAAGTAATCAGTACAGGCAGTATCATTCCCGACGAAGAAGTAGACTTATCCTTCGAATCGTCCGGAAAAGTGGTGAATATCTATTTCACCGAGGGAACACATGTAAAAGCCGGTGACCTGCTGGCCAAGATCAATGATAAACCCTTACAAGCCCAGCTCAGGAAACTGGAAGCCCAGATCCCTCTGGCAAAAGACCGGGTATATCGCCAGCGCACTTTGCTGGAGAAAGATGCGGTCAGCCAGGAAGCCTATGAACAGGTGACTACCGAATACGAAAAGCTGATGGCCGATATCGACCTGGTGAAAGCCAATATCCTGCAAACCGAACTGCGTGCCCCTTTCGACGGCATCATCGGCCTGCGTTCAGTCAGTGAAGGTGCTTACGTGTCTCCTACCACCGTCATTACCAAGCTGACCAAAATATCTCCGTTGAAAATCGAGTTCTCCATCCCTGAAAGATATGCGAATGATGTGAGTAACGGGACAATGATCGTTTTCCGCCTGGAAGACTCGAACGGTATCATGCGCGACTATAATGCAAAAGTATATGCGGTCGAGAGTAAAATGGACATGACCACCCGTACCCTGAAAGTACGCGCTACCTATCCGAACACGAACGAAGCTATTTTCCCCGGACGTTACACATCCGTCGAGATCACTAAACGGGAGATCAAAGACGCATTGGCTATCCCGAGTGAAGCGTTAATCCCGGAAATGGGAAAAAATGTCGTTTACCTCTACAAGAACGGGATAGCCGAACCGGCAGAGATCGAGATCGGTTTGCGTACCGAAAGTCATCTACAGGTGCTCAAAGGTATACAACCCGGCGACACACTGATAACTTCCGGTGTGATGCAGCTCCGTACCGGCATGAATGTAACTATTGATAATCTGTATTAAATTCCCCTATGGCAAATATATCGGAAACCAGTATAAACAGGCCGGTTCTTTCGACGGTAATGATGCTTATCATCCTGCTGTTCGGTATGATCGGCTACAAGTTCCTGGGGGTTCGCGAGTTCCCCAGTGTGGACCAGCCTATTATTTCAGTAAACGTGTCCTATCCGGGAGCGAATGCCGAAGTTATCATGAACCAGATCACGGAACCGCTGGAGCAAAACATCAACGGTATCCCGGGTATCCGTTCACTAAGTAGTGTCAGTAGCCAGGGTAGCAGCCGTATCACCGTAGAATTCGAACTGTCGGTGGATATGGAAACGGCAGCCAATGACGTGCGCGACAAGGTTTCGCGCGCCCAACGGTATTTGCCGCGCGACTGTGATCCCCCTACCGTAGCAAAAGCGGATGCCGATGCTACCCCTATCATGCAAATCGGTGTACAAAGTAACCGGCGCTCGTTGATGGAGTTGAGTGAAATAGCCGAACTGACCGTAAAAGAACGCTTACAGACGATCTCGAATGTGAGCGGTGTAGATATATGGGGACAAAAACGTTACTCCATGCGCTTGTGGCTCGACCCGATCAAGATGGCAGGTTATGGTGTTACCCCTTTGGATGTAAAAAACGCAGTAGATGCGGAAAACGTGGAATTACCCTCCGGTAGCATCGAAGGAAATACGATCGACCTGTCTATCCGTACCCTGGGCCTGATGCATACAGCGAAAGAGTTCGATGACCTGATCGTTAAGGAAGATGCCAACAATATCGTTCGCTTCAAAGATGTCGGACGTGCAGAACTGGCACCGGAAGATCTACGCAGTATCCTGCGTAAAAACGGAGAACCGATGGTAATCTGTGTAATCGTGCCCCAGCCGGGTGCCAATCATATCGAGATTGCCGACGAGGCTTACAACCGTATCGAACAGTTGAAAAAAGACTTACCGGAAGATGTATCGATCGAAATGATCTACGATAATACCCGTTTCATCCGCGCGTCCATTGCCGAAGTGGAAGAAACGATCTATGTGGCATTGGCACTGGTAGTATTGATCATCTTCCTGTTCCTGCGCGACTGGCGTGTTACGCTGGTTCCCTGCGTGGTTATACCCGTATCGCTGGTCGGTGCCTTCTTTGTCATGTATATCTCCGGTTTTTCCATCAACGTATTGACCATGCTGGCAGTCGTACTCTCGGTAGGACTGGTGGTGGACGACGCAATCGTGGTGGCGGAAAACATCTATGTCCGTATCGAACAAGGCATGAATCCGAAGGAAGCGGGTATAGAAGGTTCGAAAGAAATTTTCTTCGCGGTAATCTCAACGACCGTGACGTTGGTTTCGGTATTCCTCCCGATCGTATTTATGGAAGGGATGACCGGACGTTTGTTCAAGGAGTTCAGTATCGTGATCGCCGGTTCCGTGACGATTTCTTCATTTGTTGCCCTGACCTTTACCCCGATGCTCGCTACCAAGTTGCTTCGCAGGCGGGAAAAGAAGAACTGGTTGTATGTAAAAACCGAGCCTTTCTTCGAAGGGTTGAATAATATTTATGCCTGGTCGCTCAACTATTTCCTGAGCCATAAATGGTGGGCTATCCCTATCGTGATCATTATGTTCGGTTCGATCGGCTATTTCTGGAACACGATCCGCTCCGAACTATCACCGCTGGAAGACCGTTCTTCCATCTCCATCAATATGCGTGCCCAGGAGGGGGCCACTTTCGAGTTTATCCGCGACTATTCCGACCGGATTGCAGAACTTGCCGACTCCATTGCGCCGGAGCGTAAGTTCCTGACAAACCGTGCATCCAGTAGTAATGCCAATATCAGCGTGATTCTTCCGGATATCAAAAACCGCGAGCGTTCACAGATGGAAATAGCAGAAAAACTCTCTGCTGCCGTACGAAAAGAAACGCAGGCACGTGCCTTCGTCCAGCAACAATCTACTTTCGGCGGACGACGCGGAGGTATGCCTGTGCAATATGTGCTACAGGCACCCAGCCTGGAAAAGCTGGCGGAACACCTGCCTGAATTCATGCAAAAAGTAAATGAAAGCCCTGTCTTTCAGATGGCGGATGTGAACCTGAAATTCACCAAGCCGGAAACACGCATCGAGATCGACCGCGACAAGGCTTCCTCCCTGGGAATCAGCACCCGTAATATCGCCCAGACATTACAGTATGCATTGAGTGGACAGCGTATGGGGTATTTCTATATGAATGGCAAACAATACCAGATATTGGGCGAGATCAACCGCCAGCAACGTAACACACCGCTCGATCTGAAGTCGATCTATGTGCGAAGTGACAACGGTTCAATGATCCAGTTGGATAACCTCGTCACCCTGCTTGAGGACGTGGCACCGCCCCAGTTATACCGCTACAACCGTTTTGTTTCGGCAACGGTATCCAGTGGTCTGAACAAAGGATATACGATCGGCGACGGTCTGGACGAAATGGACCGTATTGCGACAGAGACACTGGACGGAAGTTTCCGCACAGCTCTTTCCGGCGAATCAAAAGAGTTCCGCGAAAGTTCTTCCAGCCTGATGTTCGCCATGATCCTCGCCTTGTTGATGATCTACCTGGTACTTGCCGCCCAGTTCGAAAGTTTCAAAGACCCGTTTGTGGTGATGTTCACCGTACCGCTTGCCATTGCCGGAGCTTTGATATTTATGAGTTATTCGGGTATTACAATGAATATATTCAGTCAGATCGGTATTATCATGCTGATCGGCCTCGTGGCGAAGAACGGTATCCTGATCGTGGAGTTCGCCAACCAGCGTCAGGAAGCGGGATTGAGTATGGCGGAGGCAATCCGTTCGGCTTCTACACAGCGTCTGCGCCCGATCCTGATGACCAGTGTATCCACCATTCTCGGATTGGTTCCGCTGGTATATGCAAGCGGTGAAGGTGCACAGGGACGTATTGCAATGGGTATCGCCGTAGTAGGCGGTATGTTGGTTTCAACATTCCTTACCCTGTTTATCGTTCCTGCCATGTATAGTTTTATTTCAACAGACAGAGCAAAAAAGATATGAAAAAGGTCTTATTAATGATATTGGCTGTTTCTACCTCCCTGAGTGTCAAGGCACAGGAGGTATACAGCCTGAAACAATGCATCGAAACCGGACTGGAACGAAACTATTCTATCCGTATCATACGCAACGAGCAACTGATCAGTAACAATAACGCGACATTGGGTAATGCCGGTTATCTGCCGACGGTAGATATGAACGGCGGATTCAGCGGCTCGGTCAACAACAACCGTAACAAATTAGCCGACGGTACGACCGAGAAGCAAAACGGTGTCAAAAACGAGACGGGCGATATCGGTCTGAATGTGAACTGGACCGTGTTCGACGGCTTCGGTATCCAGGCCGAATATGCACGTCTTAAAGAATTGAAACGGATGGGTGAGTTGGATACGCGCCTGACAATTGAAGATTTTGTCGCAACGCTTTCAGGAGAATATTATAACCTGATCCGCCAGCATATCCGGTTGCGCAACCTGCGTTCTTCTCTCGACCTCTCCCGTGAGCGTGTACGTATTGCGGAAGAACGTTACCACATCGGTTCCGGATCACGTATGGACCTGCAACAGGCACAAGTCGACTTCAATGCCGACAGTTCAAATGTCCTGAACCAGCTGGAAGTAGTTCATACTTCCCGTATCCGGCTGAACGAACTCATGGCACTTGACAATATAGACGAACAGATCGCTTTGAAAGATTCAGTAATACGTCCGAACATCTTTCTGGACGAAATAGATCTCTGGCAAAGTACCCTGGCATCGAACGCCTCCCTGCTGATCGCCCAAAAAAACCAGTCACTCTCCGAACTGGATTACAAAAAGGTGAAAAGCCGTGACTACCCGTATGTAAAGCTAAATGCCGGTTACGGCTACACCGCTAACTGGTATGAAGTCGGCACAACCGACCTGCAGCAACGCCTGGGGCTGAACTACGGACTGACAGTCGGCCTGAATCTGTTCGACGGTCTGAACCGCCGACGCGAACGCCGCAACGCCCGTATCCAGATCGAAAACAGCCAGTTGAAGAAACAGGAACTCGAACTGGGCCTGCGTGCCGATATGAGCAACCTGTGGATGGCTTACCAAAACAACCTGGGCCTGTGGAACCTGGAAAAAGCCAATGTCGTCGTTGCTCTGGAAAATCACCGTATCGCAATCGACCGCTATAAACTGGGAGAATTATCCGGTATCGAACTGCGTGAAGCCCAGATAAGCTTGCTGGAAGCAGAAGAAAGGCAATCCATCGCAGAATACTCTACCAAGCTATGCGAGATATCTCTCCTGCAACTAAGCGGCCAGATACTGACCTATGTGGCACCGGAGCCGGAGAAAGCCAGTTTTTGATTAAAAAGAAGCTTTCTGTTTATAGCGCCGGGAGTAGCCTTTCCCCTCTTGAGAGGAACCAGCTACAATCGGACACTATAAACAAACGCTCGCTTCTAATAAGAGCCGCTCCTCCTATTGATGTTCCCCACTCTCTCCATCCTCTCTCAACACGATATTTCTCGCCACATACGACTCGTTCCCAGCCGCATCCGTACAATATACCATGAAATGATAATTACCTTCGGTTGCATTGGCAGGTATCTCGATCTCGTGATGATGGATATGGGTGCTCTTCTTATCCGATACATCCCACGAATTGTTATAAGCGAACGGAGTCGTTTCTCCCGTTTCCGCCTTCGTATGGGTATGACCGTCGAAGTTATTATGTATCTCTACCTTATAAGAGCCTAGCATCACATCATCCTCCAGATCCATATCGAAATGAATATGGCTGCCCGGCTGCAGGGCAGCACCTTCTGCCGGTGCATTCAGCGTGATGACAGGCTTCGTGGTATCTCCTTGTTTCTCATCATCGGAACAAGACACGAGCAAAACGAAGGACATCAGAATAATAACTATCGATAAATAAAACGTTGTTTTCATTAGAATAACTTTTTAAATGGTATTTTTATTAATAACTGGAAGTTGCGTCCCGGTTCCGGGATCTCCACCTTCCTGTAAAAACTCAGATGATTGTAATATTTCGTATTGAACAGATTCCGGGCAGACAGTGTCAGCTCCACATCCGTCCGGCCGACAGGGATACGGAAACCGGCCCCCAGGTGAAACAACTGCGCCCCCGGTGTCGGATCTTCATTCCGGGCAACCCTGTTCTGGTCGGCAATATACTGGTGCTCCACATAGAAACGCATCCGCTTTTTCTCCCAGGAAAGCGTATTCCGCAAAGAACCCGGCGGAGAAAAACTCAATGGTATATGCTCGTCCAAGTTATAAGTATAGACATATTCACCTCCCAATTCATAACTGAAATGCAGGGGAAGATCTACTTTTGCCGAGATCTCTCCTCCGGCAAACAAGGCTTCCGCCCCTGTATAACGGTAAATCTGTCCGGCATGGGGAAGAACGGACCACTCCCCTGTCGGCTTCAGGTAAATATAATTGCTGAACCAGCTGGCAAAAGGAGATACCGTGACGGAAAAGAAAGTGCCGAAGAAAGAATAGGCAACATCCAGCTGCCATCCCCGCTCCGACCCCAGGTCAGGATCACCCTGCTCATGCCGGAACGTACCATGATGTACCCCGTTGGATGCCAACTCATTCGCACCCGGCAGCCGGAAACTGTGACCGACATTCGCCTTCAGCAAATGCGCTTTTGCCGGAACCCATACGATCCCCAGCGACCCGGAGAAATCACCGAAGTCTCGTTTGACCGGAAAACTACGCGTCTTGCTTTTCTCCACGACCTCTTCGCTATACCCTTGCCCACGAAGATACGTTTCCAGATAAGGGTCCGTAAACGAACGGATATCCGTTTTACCGAAGTCATACCGTAAACCTCCGCTGACAGACAACATTTCATCCGGCTTCCAGGTCGTCAGCCAGCTTATCCCTGTCGTGAAACGGCTATACTCCGGCAAAAGAAAGGAATAACCGGAAATCGTATTCCGTTGGTACTGCACATCCCACCCCATACGGTGATCCCAGACAGAAGACCCGGTAAACCGTACCTTCATACCCGAACTAAAGGTATTCAGGACAAAAGCCAGTTCCTTGTCCGGATCTGTTTCAGGGACAGGCTGCGAGCCGTAATGTGTATGAAACAGGCTCCATTCCTCCCGGTGATTGTTCTGGTACCCCAGGTCCCACTGGGCAAGGATATTCTCCCAGGCATATTCCTGATGGGTCGTAACCTTCAGATGATTGACGGTACTATAAGGCAACCCCATATTCCGTGCACTCCCGTCATCCTCTACCCGCGACGGGTCGGGGATACCATGGGCACCCGGAAAGAATCCGACCTTCTGATAAGCGTTGCTCACCATATAATCACTCATATACGCCCCTTTCCGGTATTGGGTAAACAAACTGGCATTACGTTCGAACCCCGCCGTATTCTTCAGCCTGCGGTCATGCACAGGCATTTTCTGAGTCAGGTAAACGATCGTATCCGCCGGTATCCGGTAATCACCGAAATGCTGCTCCGAAAAGCGCAGCTTCGTGAACCAACGGTCCTTTTTAACACCCAGCATCACAGAGCCGCCGAACAAACCGTTCACCGATTTGCCAAGCAAACTCACCTCGCCGAACACCTGGTCGTCAAACGGAGGAGCTGCCTGCGTGATCTCCACCACACCGCCCATCGCATCACTTCCGTAAAGCAACGAAGCCGGTCCTTTCCGTATATTGACCTGTTCGACATTAAAAGCATCTATCTCAAGCCCGTGGTCGGCACCCCACTGCTGGCCTTCCTGCTTGATCCCGTTCTCCGTCACCGACACCCTGTTGAATCCCATACCCCGGATCACCGGCTTGGAAAAGCCGGAACCTATATCCATGGAATGGACACCGGGAAGTTGCTCCAGGGTCTGCATCAGATTGCCGGAAAAATGCTCTTTTAGAAATTCTTTCCCTACCACATCCAGATGAAGCGTCGTATTCCTGTTCCGCAGATACTGATAGTTTTCAGTAACCACGATCTCGGAAAGCGACACATTGCGGAGTGAATCGGGTTCTTGGGCATGAAGGGTACCTGTACAGCATACCACCAGCATACCCGGAATCATTCCGATACGCATAAATACAATCTGTTTTAATTTGAAAAATTAATTGGATAAGATATGTATCAAGCGGCAGGCGGCGCACGCAGGTAATGTGAGTAAGAAAGCAGATAGACTTTCTCACCCGGGTACTCGATCCGCCCAACGGGATTGAGCGTCAATATAAAATGTAAATCGAATGAATCGGTTGCAAGGAAAGGAGAAAGGAGCAAATTACAGAGCAGACAGTGATCCGGATTCTGCGAATGGCTATCCGTCTCATGCGGGCCGGAAGAACAGCAAACCACCTCGTCGGGATCATGCCGGTGCGTGATCTTCGCGACAAAGAATGGAAGCATGGCCATGAATAACAACCATGCCAGAAAAATACGCTTTCTTCTTTCTGCCTTCACAAACTCTTATATTACTGCAAAATAAACCTAAATCCGACGACAAATATATAGATATTTTGTTTCCGACATGAATCTGTAGATGCTAATTATTGCCAATAAATAAGAATATCTTACTTTTGTGTGACAAATACGAAAAGAGAAATGCAAATCATTCCCAAAGCTAATACCTTACGAAAAAGTGTACTTTTATACCGGGGCATCCGTTACCGCCGCGGTTACGGAGTGCATTCGCCTTTCGTCTTCAACCTGATAACAAAGGTGATAGAAGAACGCTGTTCCTATTATAGCTTTTATGATATAGAACTGATCCGGAAACAACTGCTTTTCCGCGACAATATCATCACCTATCCGGACAGGCAGCAGAAAGGGATACGCCGCCGTACGATCGGAGAGATTGTGGAGCGCGAAGCGATCAAACCCAAACACGGTGCTTTGCTTTTCCGCCTGGCGAACTATTTCAAGTCGCAAAACATACTTCAATTGGGACCGTCGATGGGGTTATCCACCCTTTATCTGACCTCCTACGCCCCCGGACTGAAATGTATTGCCCTGGAGAATATACCGGAGTTTGCCTCCATCGCCCGGATCGCTTTCGATAAAGCGGCACGCAACCCGGTAGACCTTCGTACGGGAACGTATAAAGAGCTGCTTCCCCAGGCATTGGAAGACATGGGGAAAGTCGATTTTGTATTTTTTAATACATTATATGAACAACATAACAACGTTTGGTTGTTTAATGAATGTACAAAGCATGTCCATAACGATACGATCTTTGTTTTTGAAGGAATCAAGGCAAGCCGTAAGATGAGGGAGTTCTGGAAAGAAGTATGCGCCCATCCCGAGGTGACGGTAACGATCGACCTCTATTCGATGGGTATCGTATTCTTTAACAGGAAATTGCACAAGCGCGACTATATAGTCTACTTCTAACGGCGGTACTGTAAGGGCGGTTCGCGAACCGCTCCTACCAACGACACTATATTAAGAATATTGAATTAAAAAAGAAGTATATGAAAAAAAGCCTTATTTATACCGGTGGCGGCGACAAGGGAAAGACCTCCCTCGTAGGAGGCCAGCGGGTATCGAAAGCGCACCAGCGCATCGAAAGTTACGGAACGATCGACGAACTGAACTCATTCATCGGCCTGCTTATCACGGCACTCGATGACCAGGCAGACATCGACTTCCTCTCTTTCATCCAGCATAAGCTGTTCACCATCGGTTCTTACCTGGCAACCGACCAGGAGACGACCGAACTGAAAATAGAAAGCAAGGTTACCCCCGAAAGCATCACACGCATCGAACGGGAGATCGACCGTCTTGACAGCGAACTTCCCCCGATGAAGAACTTCATTTTGCCCGGTGGTAGCCGTTCCGCTTCACTGGCACATGTCTGCCGTACCGTCTGCCGTCGCGCGGAACGCCAGATATACCGTCTGGCCGAAACAAATCCGGTCGAAGAGCCTGTACTTATTTTTGTAAACAGACTCTCTGATTATCTGTTTGTTCTGGCCCGAAAGGAATGTATAAAAAATAATGGCAAAGAAATTATTTGGGATTATACTTGCATCTAAGAAATATTGTTTTATTTTTGCGGAAAATTTGAGAACCTGACTGCCTTCGGGTAGTTGTTAATACTAGATAACTATGTATTGGACATTAGAGTTAGCTTCGAAACTGGAAGACGCGCCCTGGCCTGCAACCAAGGATGAATTGATTGACTATGCACAACGTTCTGGTGCGCCGTTAGAAGTAATAGAAAATTTGCAGGAGATGGAAGACGAAGGTGAGATTTACGAATGCATGGAAGATATCTGGCCTGACTATCCTAGTAAAGAAGACTTCTTCTTCAACGAAGAGGAATATTGATGTGCTTTAACACAAAGTATTGAAATATAGGCGAGGTAGCGGGCTTGCGAAGTCCTCTGCCTCGTTTGTTTTTTTGCGGAAAATACAATTTATATACTTTTGCCGCGTTATTGTAGGGGTGAAACGTCTTTCACCTCGTTAGTTATAGTTAAATGAAGAGAGTCTTCCTGTTTGTTATCGCATTGATTACCTGTACGATGAGCGTACGGGCCCAATCTGATATGCAGTTAAGCCAGTACTTCCTGGGAATGGGATATTACAACCCCGCCTATGCCGGAACAACCGGCGACCTGAATATGCTCGGTCTTTTCCGCCAGCAATGGATAGGCATGCCTAATGCAGGTACCTCCTTCTTTGTCATAGCCGATATGCCGCTGAAACTAGGCAGCCTAAACAATGGTATCGGATTGGTTGTCAACACGGAGAGCATCGGATTGTTCCAATTCACGAAGGTCGCTTTCCAATACGCCTATAAGCAGAAACTGTTCGGAGGGACATTGAGTATCGGACTGCAGGGAGGTATATACAACGTCGGTTTCGACGGAACAAAGATACATATCCCCGAAAGCCCGGACCATACCCCTGCTGAATCCGACCCTGCCCTGCCGACCACTTCGGTACAAGCGATGGCCCTCGATGTAAATGCCGGTATCTATTACACGCATAAGAATTTCTATGCGGGTTTCGGAGCCACTCACCTGACAGCCCCCGAAATGGCACTGGGTGAAACGACAAATTATTACATTCCTATGGGATTAAATTTGACAGGCGGATACAATATTCAGCTAAGGAACCCGTTGTATGAATTACAGCCTTCTGTTTTCTTGAAGACAGATATGCAAACCTTCCAGGCGGATATCACCGCACGGATGGTCTATAATAAAATGTTTAACGGAGGTCTTTCCTGGCGTATAAACGAGTCGGTAGTAGTATTATTGGGAGCCACATTCGGCAGATTGCAAGTTGGATATGCTTACGATTTCCCTACCACGGCCATGTTAAAAGGGAGTTCCGGTAGCCACGAGGTGTTGGTGCGCTACCAGTTGAAGTTGAAGAAGACAAAAACAGGAAAGAACAGACATAAAAGTGTACGTATATTATAGTATATGAAAAAAGTATTATTAGTACTTATGGCAGTAGCCTTGCTTACCTCATGTGGTAAATCCCTTTCCGGAGCGGGAGGAGAAGTTACCGGGGTAAGATCTGTGGCTTTTAACGAACCGTCACCCTATGGCATGGTTCTGATCAAAAGAGGTTCGTTCGAGATGGGACCGGCAGACAAAGACTCCTTGTGGGGGATCAATCCTGAAACAAAAGGTGTTTCGTTTGACGCTTTCTGGATGGACGAAACGGAAATAACCAACGCCAAATACCGCCAGTTCGTCTACTGGGTGCGCGACTCCATTATCCGCGAACGCCTGGCAGACCCGGCTTACGGTGGTAACGACCTGTTCAAGATTACCGAAGACCGGTATGGCGAACCTGTCACCCCGCATCTGGACTGGAGCCGTCCGATCCCCTGGAAACGGGCGAACGAGGATGAGCTACGCGCCATCGAAAGCGTTTATTACGTACACCCGATCACCGGCGAGAAACGTCTGGACGAAAAGCAGATGGTCTACAAATACGAATGGTATGACTATACCGGCGCCGCCCTTCGCAAAAACCGCCTGGACCCGGGCGAACGTGTCCGCAACACAGATATCCAGGTGAACCCGAACGAGGTGATCACAATCTCCAAGGATACCGCCTATATCGACGACGACGGCAACATCATCAACGAAACCCTGACCCGCCCGCTGAGCGGTCCGTGGGACTTCCTTCACACCCGCATCGTAAACATTTATCCGGATGAAACCTGCTGGGTGAACGACTTCAATAATGCTTACAACGAGCCATACATGCGCATGTACTTCCAGCACCCGGGATATGACGATTATCCTGTCGTGGGTGTTTCCTGGGAACAGGCTACCGCATTCTGCGTATGGCGTACCGATATGTTCAAGCAATCGCTGAATTTCCCTGCCGGACAGGCTATCGAACCGTTCCGTCTGCCGACGGAAGGCGAGTGGGAGTATGCTGCCCGTGCCGGAAAGAACGAAAACAAATACCCGTGGTCGACCGACGAACTGCAGAATGCCAAAGGTTGTTTCATGGCGAACTTCAAACCCGGAAAAGGAAACTATACGGAAGACGGTCACCTGATCCCCTCACGTGTAGGCTCTTTCGCCCCGAACCAGTTCGGCCTGTATGACATGGCAGGTAACGTGGCAGAATGGACTTCTACCATGTATTCCGAATCAGGACCGAGCCAGATGAGCGACATGAACCCGGATCTCCGCTACAACGCAGCGAAAGAAGACCCGTATGCCATGAAAAAGAAAGTCGTACGCGGCGGTTCATGGAAAGATGTGGCACAATTCATCCGCTCGGATATGCGTACATTCGAATATCAGAACGAAACCCGTTCGTACATCGGTTTCCGTTGCGCACGTACACAGATCGGTTTCTCCCGTTCAAAAGGAAAGAAATAATATAAGAAACATACAACATTATGGGAAAATATAGAAGATATAAAAACAGAATAGAGATGTTCCTTTCCAGCGATATGGGAAAGAGAGTACTGAACTTCTGTTACAGCTGGGGAGCATCTATCGTTATTATAGGTGCCATGTTCAAATTGCTGCACCTGCCGTACGGCAACCAGATCCTGTTCATCGCCATGACAGTGGAAGCATTGGTATTCTTTATCTCTGCCTTCGAACACCCTTCAAACGAATATCACTGGGAAGAAGTATTCCCCGTCCTGAAATCAAAAAATCCGATGGACCGTCCGGACTTTGCCGGAACAGGCATGTCTAACCTGATCAACTCGTCGGAAAATATGGAAGACGACAATGTCGGCGGAGGTATCAATATAAATGTCGGTACTACCAAAAAAGCCGGTGTTACAAGCAACATGGGCGGAGCATCCGTTCTGGACAACCTCGATGTCAGCGAAGAAGATACAAAAAAACTGAGCGAAAGCATCAAGAAACTGAGCGGTGCCGCCGAACAGATCTCAAAGATGGCAGAACTGACCGAAGCGACCCAAAAATACCTGGAACAACTGTCGGATATGTCGGAAAATATGGAACGTTTCAGCCATGTGACCCACTCGCTGACCAACGTATCCGACACATTGCTTAATTCCTATAAGAGCATTACGGACAATTCAGACGGTATCAACCAGAACTCACGCGGCTACGTGCAGCAGATGGAAACGCTCAACCGCAACATCTCCGGCTTGAATACGATCTACGAAATACAATTGAAAAGTATCAGTTCACAGATCGAATCGATCGAACATATCAACGGCGGCCTGAACCGCATCCGCGAAATGTACGACGGCTCGGTAACCGACAGTTCTGTTTTCCGCAACGAAACGGAGAAGATGACCCGTCAATTGGCCGAACTGAACCAGGTATACAGCCGTTTGTTACAGGCAATGACGGTCAATATGGGTGCTGCAGCCCCTGCCTACCAGCAACCGGCTCCGCAACCACAACAGCCGCAGCCTAATTACCAGCAGCAGACTGCCTATCAGCAGCCGTACCAGCAACCGTACGGATATCAGCAGCAGGCTCCGTATACAAATAATCCAGGCCAGCAACAAGCCGGTAGATAAAAAAACAAACGAAACTGAAGAACAATGTCTGGAATAGCAAATAATCCCAACTCGCCCCGTCAGAAGATGATCAACCTGATGTATCTGGTGTTCATCGCGATGATGGCACTGAATGTGTCGTCGGAGGTTCTCGATGGTTTCGAGTTAGTGGAAGACAGTTTACGAACGTCTATCGATAACTCGTCTCACCGAAACGATATCGTATCCGGCGAACTGGCTGCCTACTACCAAAGTAACCCCGAAAAGGTGAAAGAGTGGTACGATAAAGGCAAACAGGTCAAGACGGCTTCCGACAGTCTGTACAACTATGTACAGGAATTGAAAGAGCGTATCGCAGTCATTGCCGACGGAAAAGAGGCCAACGTAAATAGGATCGACCATAAAGACGACCTCGAAGCAGCTTCACGTGTCATGTTGGCACCGGTCACCGGTGAAGGCAAGAAACTACGCGAAAGTATCGATGCTTATCGTACCATGATGGGAGAAATGGTGGAAGATAGCGCCAAGACCCGCATCCTGGAAGCAAGCCTGAGCACAACCCCTCCTCACAAAGCCGGTATCAATACCCGTACCTGGGAAGAGGCGTTGTTTGAAAATATGCCGGTCGCAGCCGCTGTGACATTGCTGACCAAGCTGCAGAGCGACATCCGTTATGCAGAAGGTGAAGTGTTGAACAACCTACTGAACAGTGTCGACGTAGGAGACTACCGTGTGAACCAGATGACCGCACAGGTCATCCCGGAAAGCCAGATCGTTATGCGCGGAGGACAGTACAAGGCGAACATCGTCCTGTCTGCCGTCGATTCGACGAAACGTCCGACCGTGTTTGTCAACGGTAAGGAATTGCCCGCAGACAGCCGCGGCCAGTTCACTGCCATTGCCGGTGCTCCGGGTACTTATCCCGTCAAAGGATATATCGAGATGCCGAACAACGACGGCAGCGTGATGCACCAGGAGTTTGAAAGCGAATACTTCGTTACAGAGCCGAGTGCTACCGTAGCACCGTTGCTGATGAACGTATTATATGCCGGTATCGCCAACGATATGCGTATCGCCGTACCGGGCGTGCCGAGCGGAAACATCACTGCCAGCATGACCAACGGAACCCTGACACGCAAAGGCGACATCTGGGAAGCCCGTCCGTCGAAAGTAGGAACCGATGCCGTCATATCGGTAAGTGCCCGTATGACTGACGGCCGCAGTGTGGAAATGGCAAAGAATACGTTCCGCGTACGCGCCCTGCCCGACCCGATGCCGTATATCGAATATAAAGATCAGAATGGCAACATGCGTAAATTCCGCGGTGGAAACATGACCAAACGTAACCTGGTCGACACCGAAGTCCTGCAGGCTGCTATCGACGACGACATATTGAATATCAAATTCGATGTATTACGTTTCGAATTGATCTTCTTCGACTCGATGGGAAATGCGATCCCTGAAGTATCACAGGGTCCCCGCTTCTCCGACGGTCAGAAGGACAGGATCCGTCGTCTGACAAGAGGCAAGCGTTTTTACATCAGAGGCGTGGTGGCCAAAGGTCCCGACGGTCTGGAACGTACCCTTACACCGATCGAAGTCATTGTAAATTAAATGTAGGGGTGGTTTGCGAACCGTCCCAAATAAGGATATAAAATATGAAACGTTTTTATTACATACTGGCAATTGCAAGCGCCCTGTTCTTTACTGCTACCTCCATGCAGGCACAGGAAGAATCGGAGAACACCCAGCAACGGGCAAGAAGAACCCCGCAAGCCTCCCGCGGAGAACGGGCAAACGATAAAAAAGACACCGGTATGCCCGAACTGACCGTACGGGCACAGGATATGAACGAGCGTATGACACAGGAAGTGGGAAACGCCCGCTGGATGCGTGTCATCTATCGTCAGATCGACTTGATGAAAGAAAAGAATGCTCCGCTTTATTACCCTGTCACACCGATGAACGGACAGATGAACCTTTTCTCCATCATCTTCAGTCTGATCAGTGAAGGCAAAATAGAGGCGTACCAGTACGAAGACGGTTACGAAGATTTCAGCGAAGGTAACAAAATCGACCTGAAAAAGATGCTCGACAGTTTTGGTATCTACTATGAAGAAGTAGCCGGACAAGGCAATCAGGGAACGACGTTCGTTATCAACGAAAGCGATATACCTTCCGAATATGTCCGTTCTTATTATGTGAAGGAAGCCTGGTATTTCGACCAGAATAATTCCGTATTCGACGTAAAGACACTGGCTATCTGCCCGATCATGACCACTTCCGGTGATGTCGGAGAGCTGACGATGCCGATGTTCTGGATCCCTTACGAAAATATCCGCCCGTATATCAATACTGCGTTCATCATGACGTCGAACATCAACAACGCGATGACTTTCACGCTCGACGATTATTTCCGCCGCCGTATGTTCGAAGGTGATATTTTCAAGACACAGAATCTGATGAACCTGCCGTTGCAGGCATATTGTCCGACTCCGGATTCAATAAAGAAAGAGCAAGATCGTATCGAAGGTCAGTTGGTTGCCTTTGAAAAGTCACTCTGGTTCCAGCCCGACACTACCCAGGTAGAAGATCCGAAAGCAGCTAAGAAGGCCAGCAAGGCCTCCGCCCGCGGACAGAGAGGCGCAACCACCGAGAAAGCGAAAGAAACCAAAGAAAAGTCCGTCAAGACAAAAGCTCCGAAAGCCGAGAAATCCTCTCCGGTACGTAGCGTACGTCGCAGACGATAAGAACATTAAACTTATAAAAAAGTAAAGGCTACCTCATCAGATGTAGCCTTTACTTTTTTTATCAAATTCTATCTAACAAACCATAGTTTTTACAGAACTATG